>Ga0126342_10008873_pt1 | contig 18006 bp, 16 predicted proteins | sample Cyp1metagenome_FD_92528 | JGI IMG/M metagenome (GOLD analysis project Ga0126342, IMG submission 92528) | Coral microbial communities from Lord Howe Island, Old Settlement Bay, Australia - Cyphastrea 1 metagenome | ecosystem: Host-associated > Invertebrates > Cnidaria > Coral ... | reverse complement strand
GCAGCCAAAACAAAAATGGCACCTGCAACAATGAGTTGCAAGTTGGCAATGTGGCACATTTATTTGATTTCCACAGTTTCAGCTGTACCTCCATGAGTGAACATCACTAACATGCAAAAAACAATACTTGATTTCAAAAAAAGTACTTTCGGAAAAAAATGCCATTTTTCTTGAAAGACCCCAAAAATTAAGGGTCGTTGGAGAGTCAAGGTATATATAATTATATATATATCATGTTATATCCATCATGAACATGTGCCGTAATTTTTGCAGACCCATTTCAACCAGTTTCTTGGCCCAAGTAGCCTGAGAGGAGCGACCAGCTCATGCCAACTGACGCCATTTGCGATGGCCATGAAGAGACTGAGCATGGTATCAACTGCGCGCAGCGAGACCACGCAGGATGAGACCGCAAAGTCGGGAACATTCTTTGATGCGTCCAAGGGATAACCATGGAAAATCACGAATTTGGAATGAATTTGGATGTTTCACTATTTTTCACCATGTTTCACCAACCGAAATGTTTAACATGATTGAACAACCAAACTTACAGTAAGTTTAACAACATGGCATCTGACACGCAAAAATGCAAGGTGTCTACTCTGGACCAGATTTTAATTTTGAATAAGACCAATACCCACATGACATCCACCAATCATCTCACCTGCAGTTGAAGGATACTGGCCACTGGGCAAGTGAGTGGTGTGTTTTTGTGGCTGGATCTGTCTGGGTGACGTGATCACGCAGCATCGGCTAACAAAACTGTAGTTGCTCGAAAATCGCTGACAAATATTGGGTATAGAGCGACCCTGTGATCCTGTTCACATCTATCATCTATATTACTATTCTATGGAAAAACAGCTGCTGAAACTGCAAATGAAATCAGTTGCTTAAAGACGTGTCAATATATAAACCCCTTCAAGACAGTTTCAGCTACATGTCACATCCAATCTACGGCTCGCACATAGCGATGAATAGTACCGTTCCGCAGCCAGCTGTTCTCGTTCTGGAAGTGGTGTGTCCCTGCCACTGTCTGGAAATGTTTGAGGATTGAGATTGTTCTGTACAAGCCAAAATTAATTTTACCAGCCAACATGGTGATTTGACCATTCGAAAAAGATGATTTTATCAACAGAAAGGGGAATCCTGCCATCAAGAATGGGGATTCTACCAAAAACATCCAAGAACGGTGAATTTATCATCCAGAATGGGGTTTTCGTTTTCATGAATGTGATCCACACTTAATGCGGATTTCAAATGATATCACGTTGGATTGAAAGCTACACCGGTTGGTGGTTGGGCCAACCCCCCCCAACAAATAAGCTGGGCAGTTGGAATCATGGGCAAATAGGATGGAACATCCTAAAGATTTGAAATCACCAAGTAGCAGAGTACCAAATCTGATGCGCGGAAAATCAATTCACCAGCTATTGAACCTATTGTAGGGTTCGCCAGGGTACCGTGGTTTTGATATCAAAATGTGATTTCGCCAGAACTGGTGTGGTTTCAATCCAAGCACAAATTGATACAAATTGCTGGGATCATATCCGCTGGGAGGATGGAACCTACGATTGCAAGACTTGTATCCACAAAAAGTCAAAAAGTGAGAACGCTGGTCGCCGAGACTGCTGGTTCATGCTGGTTTCCCCCTGGGGTAACCCGACAATAACCAACCTATTTGTACCTATCTGCCTACTATCCACATATTCTAACTTGATCCATTGGTTGGGACTGCCATGGAGTGCTGAGCCCGTGCAATGCGGGACACCCCCAAATACCTTGAGCTTTAAAAGTTGGACACGTTGGACCTTCTCAGACACCTGACCCAAATAAATTCAAGTGACACATGTCAGAAATTGAACAATTTAGATTAATTTAGATTTATAATGTATTGATATGTATTGAATCGTGGATGACACACAATATGGACCTGTGGCATTTGGATCATAGCAAACTCTATACCCAAGTTCAGTGAGTGGAATGCCATTTGCAATCAGACACTATGGAGGAGGTACTACTACGCGGGTTGCTAAAGCTGGCAACAAATAGACATGTTCGACTCCCCACCTGGCAAATGGATGCATATGGTGGATTAGCCAGTGGAAAAACATGGAAAGACAAAAACCCATCTTCAACAACCGCGGGGGCCACTTCTAGAGTATATAGGCAGAGGATTCTAGTTCCATTTCCCCAAAATCCGCCAACACATGCACCCGTGGTACAAATCACCATTGCCAAGATGCATGTCGTAGAGATAGTCATTCACCGCTTGCCTGAGTTCAAACGACTCTCTACTACTCTCTCAGCTACCGTGGGAGCAGCTCAGCATTACCTGAAGAAAATGCAGCCGTGTCTCGTAAAAAGAACGGCGAAGACGTAGACGATGACAGCCAATAACATCAAGGCCCAAAAAAGAGACTTGAGCCTTGGTTCATGGCACCTCTGCAACTTAGGATACCCACCCTACCAACATTGTTTGATGTTTCAACCCCGTCCACCTCACTGGGAACACCTCTCACTCGAGACTAGAAGACTATCGGAAAGATGACACCGCTGACTGAACCCAGCTGGTATGGATGCGATTTTGTTGCGGGTGACTTAAATAACTTCAGTTCTGTTCTAATGGTAAACCGTCAAAAGGATGTAGTCCAAATTGTCCGGATTTGCTATCATTTGAATTTGAGGGTCCGTCATTTGGATGAAAAATGATGAAAACATGGGGCCCACCGCCTTTATCCTTAACCACACCTACACAGCGACATGAGCATACTTGGAACCGGTTCGAAGTTCGCGTCACGTCTACCTGGAAACCCGTCCTTGGAACCTGCCAGTTTTCGGATCATATTCCGTGCTTTATTGGTGCCTACCCGCGTTTTTTTGCTGGTAAAATGGGGATGCAATATGCATTTTCAATTAACTCGCGTTAACTTAATGCTCTATATGTTCTGTTTTTGTCCCTAGATGCTCCTATAGTCTCTGGGTCAACATCTAGCCACATCCTGTCATAGCTTTAACTTTGGCTCAAGAGCGTGTCGGAGATCGAGGCGATGAGAGTTCGAAAGGCCATGATGAAGCGAAAAACCCGCATCAAACGCATGACCTTTCCATGGCGGTTTTGGGAACCCCGATAGTAGCCACCAAAAAGTATAGAGGACTTCCAAGCGAAAACCATAGCGGGTGGCTTTCAAGCTCTGTTTCAATTAAAGAAACCACGAATCCCAGACACTTGCAGACTTAAAGCGATTCCCTCTCAGTGAAGATAAAGTGTGGAAAAAGTCTCATGAAAAGCTGCAACGTTTCAACTTCACTCGTTTTGACAATCCAACACATCTTGAAGGCTAGGTCTAGGTGAATCTAGGTGTTGTTTCTGTAGCCCAACTGTTGTGGTGTCCCATCCTTCTCGGACGGATGCTTTGTCAATTTGCATGCTACAGGATACAATTGCCGTCTGGAAAGTATTGCCTCAGCCAAGTCTTGTTGATTTCCCCTGGCTCAAACCCCATGATTCCAAGTAATTCCAAGGGCCAAGTATTCCGTATTCCCGACATGGGAGGTCAAACACATTTCGTTTCGAGTAAACATCAGGTGAAGAAATGGGGAGTCTGCAGCTGCCATGTACGAGTATTAAAGAAAATCTATTGGTCAAACTTGGGAATCTCGAAAAGCATGATTTTCTACACAGATTATCTAAACATTGAGATGGAATCTCAGAACCCATATACCCTTGTGAGCCCTTGTGATACTTCCAACATCTTCCAACGACTGTTCTACAGGTCACACTACTGGAACATACTGGAACTACATGGAACTACCAAACACACATAAACACACAGAACACATCCACAGAGTCCACAGAGTGCTGGTGCCTTCATGATCCGAGTGATACGCATGATACGCAAAGCCTTGAAACCACTGGTGCCTTCAATCCTCGGCGCAGCTGGGCCATGCTGGGCCCATATGGCCATATGGTTTCTGTAAAGATTTTAAAGGGTCAGGTCCTTGAACCCAGGCAAACTTGGGCATGTCAAAATGCCAGTTGTATCCAAGTGTGCAGGCTTTTCTCCACCTGAAATTGAACTGCTAAGTCTAGTCTAGTCTCATTTTAGTCCCAAAATCAATAGATTTGAAATTACACCTTTATTCGGGGACTGTAAAATTTTGATCATGTTGAATTTGTCACACCATCGCATTGCGGCTTGATTTTTGTCACATGAGTTTTATTGCAAATGTCGGGTTTCAACACAAACTATGTGTAAACCCAGATGTTTCTGTGGCATACCGCTTGACAACAGCTGCGGCAAGCAACTGGAATGCGTTGTACAGTACATCTGCCAAGATTTCCCAGACTGAAGTCAGCCTTCAGGCGCCCCAATCGCCCCAATGGGGCATGGAGAAGTGGAGGGTTGGATGGACTAGGCAAGCTGCGTTTTTGTGGGTCCAAGGGTCTGGTGCCATCGAACATCGACTTGAGGAATCATATATCAAACATAATTGGAAGAAGAAAATGCCACTTTCGTTGAGACCAGTGATGAATGGATGGAATATGGGGTTTCAGTGTTGGACTGCATTGCAGCCTCTCTCGTTGGCCAAAACTGCCGGTCATTTTGTGAATAATACCCCGGCGCACAATTACATTGCAGCCTCGCGCGGGGATTGCATTCGCAGATGTTATGTTTTCTTCACCCCCGATGCCTGCAGCTTTATGAAAACACGCTGTCAGACCCTGCAGCTTTATCAAAACACGCTGTCAGACCCTGCGGCAGAAAAACACAGATTCTCAATGATTCTCATCAAGTGTCCAATTTGGACTACGAAATCCTTCCACTCACAGAAACACCCCCAAAAAAAAATGGACGGAGGCAAAACTGATCAAAGTTGTGTCCCTCCATTCTAAACAGGGGTTCGTATTTTTTCAACGTTTGCACAATTTCTTGTCAACCTATCTTCATCACATGGTTTCTTTAGTTTCAACCAAATAACACGTCAAAATTCAAACCTACACACGCCTATTACATCACAACGCCTCCGGATTCAATGCAACCAACCACGTACATATTCCAATGTGGCCGGCGTCCGAAAATCCAAACTTTGATCGTGCATCCTCATCCAAGGAGCACAACAAAGAGATCTAGCAAACTCCACTTCCAGTCCTGGCGAACGAACAACTGCCCTGGTTTTGGGCACATGCCGGTTCTACGCGAACCACCAAATCAAAAGTGTGGCCCGAAAGTGCGAACCAGCAAGTTTTTGAGAAAGGTGGGAGCGTAGCATCAACAGAGCGGTGCAAGACCTGAGAAAGTTGAGAGTGCAGCATCAAGGGCGCGGGTTGCAAGCTACGAAGCATCAAGAGAATGGAAAGTTGCGCGCGGAGCATAGAGAGCGTGTGGCGAACGACTTCAGAAAGTCAAGGGCGCCGCGTCAAGAGCGTGTGGCTAGTTACTTGAAAGAAAGTTAAGAGTGTAACATCAAAAGCGTTTTGCAAGCAACTTGACAAAGTTAAGGGCAGCAACTACGGCATGTGGCCAGTTACTTGAGAGAAAGTTACGGGCGCAGCATCAGGAGAGAGCGGCCAGTTCCTGGATTTCCTGGAGAAAGTTAAGAGTGTAGCATCAAGACCGTGTGGCGGCGGCTTGAGAAAGTCAAAAGCGCCGCATGAAGAGCAACTTGCCACACGAGAAAGTGAAGAGCGTAGCATCAAGAGCATGTGGTCAGTTACTTGAGAGGTCTTGAGAGAAAGTTAAGAGTTAAGAGTGTAGCATCATGAGTGTGTGGCAAGCGATTTGTGAAAGTCAAGAGCGTTGCGTCAAGAGAGTGTGGTAAGTTACTGGAGAAAATTCAGAGTGTAGCAGTGTGGCATCAAGATATATCAAGATAGAATGCCAAGTTACTTGAGAAAGTGAAGAGCGCAGCATCAAGTGACAAGTGTGTCTTGGAACATGCAAGTCAAAAAAAGCAAAACAAACCTGCCAACCCTCCCAACAACAGCACGGAGACGCACTTACAAAAATAGGCAACCCCCCCCTGGTAGCTTACCTTCGCCGCCACGTCAAACATGAACAAACATTTCCTTACACCAACAGGCCTTCACACCCAGAAGCTTTTACACCAACAAACTCCTACAACACCAAAAGGCTTGTACAACAACAACAACAACAACAACAACAACAACAACAACAACAACGACAACGACAACGACAACGACAACGACAACAACAACAACAACAACAGCAACAAGAACAACAACAACAACAACAAGAAGAACAAAGTTTTTATACCAAGATGTGTTTACACCAACAGGCCTCTGTGCGAACATACACAACCATTTTGTTTGTACGCCAACGGGCTTTCACACCAAGAAGCTTTGACACCAGAAAGCTTGTACACCAGCAATCTCTTAGTCTTACACCAACGTGAGTTGCCTTTTTACACAAGCAGGCTATTCTACAGGCTCCGTTTGGCCCACACCATTAGGCCACTGGATCAAGGGCCGACGGAATAGCCGGAGGCTCTCGAAAATATCCTAGAGAAAGGCGCCAAACAGTCTTGAGGATAACGCGTGCTGACAAAACCTTCGGACAAGATCTTCATACAAGGACCTCTCAAAGGACCCCACCCTGATCTCCATAAGATTTTCTCAGAAGGACCTCTTAACCTTTTAACCCAGGGACCTCTGAAAGAGAATGTGGCTAGATCGTCACACAAGGTCCCTGAAGAGGATCTTACAAGATCTTACAAGACCATGATTCAATAACCTCTTAGAGCATCCCGCAACAGCTGTTGTGCAAGCACCTCAGGCAGGGGATATCTTCTAGATCTTCGTATATACAAGGGCTTTTGAGAGGACCCCGCAAGGTCTTCCCACCAGGGCCACGAGCAGATTTTTGCACAAGATCTCCACTGGATATCAAGATTGGCACCGCGGCACAACAAGAGAGATCGGACGCGTGCAAAGAGACGAGAAGGTTGCTAGAGCGATATCAAAAAGAGGTCCGCGCCATAACGAGAGCGATCCAACAAAGGCATCCAAAGTACTGCGCTTGCCACGCAAAATGATCACCAGGTGGCCAGTCCAAAAGCACGATCCTTTTCTGCTTTTCAATGCATCGTTCACAGTCACCAAGCCTTGCGCCTGCTACAAAAACTGACCTCCGGCCTCTTATTTTGACCCGATGCCAACGTTATAGCAACATGCACGAAGTATTATTCTCCCTGCCACGCGGATGAAAAGACCAAAGACTGCCGCACGAAACAAGGGACCCTCCAGAAGTGACGCAGCTCTTGGGCTTGCCACACGCAAAACGTACATAGCTCCAAATATGGACACGCAGGCGAGAGCGCACCTCTGCAGTAGAGGTCTCCGCTAATGGTTAGTGCGAGACTTCCTTGAAAAACAGAAGATCGAGGAACTCTTGTGCTGCCAGGGTCACCAAAAAAACCGAATCTGCACGTGCGAACCTTTGCTCAACCCAGTCATAGCCCTTACGGTAAGGACCCTATAGTGCAAAACACAGTGTCTGGACATGTCTGGACAAAGATCAAAATATTTCAAGGAGGCAAACAAAATCCTGTTCACAATCCCACAAAATGCCCTTTGTAGGCGCAAGCATTCCATCGAACATCCAGCCGTCTCCTCGCCGCAGAAGAAGTTTCTGCCATCTGCCACCACGCGCAGAAACAACTCAATGACGAAGAAGGTGGCAAAGCAGTACTGAATCCTGTGCACACTGTGCGCTAGATCCCCAGGATGACAAAAACAGTACAGTCTTGTTTTATCCACATTGGTGGAAACAACAGCAGTGCCTAAGTGAACTTATTAGTGTAGTAGACCGATTATAGTGGGATGGTGCCCTATTGGGAAAATTGTTTTTCAGTGTTATTTTTCCCCCAAGAAAAACAAATTGGATTTGATTTCCTTAAATTATCATTTTTTTATTAAATTGCAGATGTCCCAAATGATCAAGTTCCTTATTAAATTCCAATTAAAAAACAACACCCAAACAATTTTTTAAGGGGATAGCCCTTGGCTGACTCAGATCCGCATTAATAGAATTGTTTGGATGGTACTCTATTGTGTCAAAAATAAACTGGGGTAACAAAAAAAATACCAAAACCTTTTAGCCAGTTTTCTTTCAAATTTTATAATCTACAATGCAAAGGTTCAAAATGATTCAAACGCAAACCTAGGTGGACAAAAGTAACATGAATTGAAAGTAGATGGATATGAAATAACATACTTGTTTATCCTGAGATTTCATTTAGGTTAAAAAGGAAAATTAATTGAAAGTTGGTTGATATGAACTGAAATGTTTACCTACCCTTAAAATTATTTTAGCTTACAACGGAACATATATTGAAGGCAAATTGATATGAATTGAAGTCCTTACTTGTCCTTAGATTTCTTTTCGGGTAAAATAAAGAAAGACTTCAAAGTTGATTGAGATGAATTGAAATTATTACTTATCCTTGGATTTCTTCGAGGTAAGAAATGAAAGTATCCTTCCTTATCCTTAGATTTTTTAAGGTTATAAAAAGACAATGAATTGATCGTAGATGGGTATGATTTGAATTTCTTACTTATCCTTAGATTTCATTTCATTTAGCTTACCAGTAGTACCGCACAAGACGGTGGTGGAAGTTTCAGAAATAGAAAACCTATAGGAGCGGTTGGTTGTTGTGAATCAGGGATGGCAGAGCGAAGCCACTGATGGACCGAAAGGTGGTTGAGGTCTCCTCTCTTCCTCTCTCTTTCTTCTCCTCTTTCTCTGACTACCTACCTACCTACCTATCTATCTATGTATCTATCTACCTATCGATCTATCCATCTATCTCTCTCTCTCTCTCTCTCTTTCTCTCTCTTTCATCTAATTACCTATCTATCTATTTATCTATCTATCTATCTTTCTTTCTATCTACCTATCTATTTATCTATCTATCTACCTATCTATCTGACTGATCTATGGATCTATCGATCTATCAATCTCTCTCTCATCTAATTACCTATCTACCTACCTACCTACCTATCTACCTATCTACCTATCTACCTATCTACCTATCTACCTATCTACCTATCTATCTATCTATCTTTCTATCTGACTGATGTATCGATCTATCGATCTATCGATCTATCGATCTATCTATCTGGCCAGCTAGCTATCTATCTATCTATCGATCTAACTATCTATCTATCTATCGATCTATCTGTCTATCTACCTATCTATCTATCTATCTACCTATCTATCTATCTATCTATCTTTCTATCTATCTTTCTATCTATCTATCTATCTGATCTGATCTGATCTAATCTGATCTGATCTAATCTAATCTATTCTATTCTTTTCTAATCTAATCATATCATATCATATCATATCATATCTAATCTATCTATCGATCTGATCTGATCTAATCTAATCTATTCTAATCTAATCTAATCTAATCTATTCTAATCTAATCTAATCTGTCTATCTATCTATCTATCTATCTATCTATCATTATCTATCTATCTATCGGTCTATCTATCTATCTCTCTCATCTAATTACCTATCTATCTATCTACCTATCTATTTGTCTATCTATCTACCTATCTATCTATCTGACTGATCTATGGATCTATCGATCTATCTATCTCTCTCTCATCTAATTACCTATCTACCTATCTACCTATCTACCTATCTATCTATCTATCTATCCATCTATCCATCTATCCATCTATCCATCTATCCATCTATCTATCTATCTATCCATCCATCCATCCATCTATCTATCTATCACTCTATCTTTCTATCTATCTATCTTTCTATCTATCTATCTAACTGTCTATCTATCTATCTATCCATCTATCTGTGTATCTGTCTTTCTATCTATCGATCTATCGATCTATCGATCTATCTATCTATCTGTCTATCTATCTATCTATCTCTCTCTCTCTCTCTGTCTCTCTCTCTCTCTCTATCTCTCTGTCTGTCTGTCTGTCTATCTATCTATCTGCAAGCTTGGAAACGAAGCTATTCTGCGAGACTTCGACCTGGTATCACTTTTTCGTGGCAGGTGCAGTAGTTTAGGCAGGTGGAGTCCAAAAATCGCAAAACGCAAAGGTACGAGGCCGTCAGCTCTGCACTCAACTTTCCATTTTTGAAGGAAGTCTCGCCGAATTGCTTCGTTTTTGATGTTGTCAAGTTCAAAAATTCAGGAAGTCTCGCAGAACTGTTTAGTTTTTGATGTTGTCAAGTGCAAAAGTTGAGGAAGTCTCGCTGAATTGCTGCGTTTTTGATGTTGTCATACGAAGTGCTGCACCTGTCACGCAAAATCATCTCAGCAAACCTGAAGATCTGATGCTCCAAAATGCAACCCCTTTCAGGAAATCAGCGCCCGGACCTCCTAACATCTCTGATGAACATGTCTCTTGTACTGCGCCTGCCACGGAAAATGCATCTTTGCAGATCCTCTTCAAATGTCCCACACCTGCCATCGTTTTTGGAAATGCTACAAAACCCTCATGTTTTGCCCACTTTTGACATGGTCCACAATCCCTTGCGCCTGCCACGCGAAAGCACATCTGAACGTCCAAAAGTGGTCCATACCCTACAATGTTTTGCACTTTTGACTTCTAAATGTGCTTCGCGCCACAACGGCGTGCACTATTTCCACATCTCAACTTCCAAAAGTGGTCCGGAGTTGGTGTGCTTTGTACATTTTGACTTGGAAATGTGCTTCGCGCCACAACGGCGTGCACTATTTCCACATCTCAACTTCCAAAAGTGGTCCGAACGTGGTGTGTTTTGTACATTTTGGCTTCGAAATGTGCTTCGAGCCACAACGGCGTGCACTTTTTCGACATCTCAACTTCAAAAAGTGCTCCGAACGTGAGGTCTTGAGCTTTTTCACTTGCAAAGGTGCTTCGCGCCACAACGGCGTGCAATTGTTCATCTCTCATCTGCCCAGCGGGCTTCGCACCCGCCGCTTTAGCGAACCTACTTTCGACCCTCCGGAGCCACAAATCATTGGAAAAACACAGTGTTTCGCGACTTTCCTACCTTTTCGCGCATCTGCATCTTCTTTCTTCTGAGCCTCTCTCTTTTTTGATCTTCTTTCTTCTTCTCTTCTCTTCTCTGACTCTTCTCACCTCTGCTTATCATGTGTCCATATTGTCGGAAGTTTGACTTCCAAACTTCCTTCGATCAAGGAAAACGACCTAATTCATCCTCAGTTTTTCTTTTAATAGGAAAATCAATTGAATGTAGATTGGCATCAATTGAAATCTTTACTGAAGTTGATCATCCTGAGTTCTGGAGACGTGGTCCCTCCAAAATTAACTCCTTAATGAGTATACCATATAATTGTTTGGGGGGGCGCTACACCAATCAGCATCCAACATTACACACAATAAATGATCAACAAAATCTTGACACCAAATTCCAAAGAACAGAAAAATAACAGGATAAATACGTTGCGTGCATTTTTGATATGACAATGATGTAAATAGCGGAGCCATTGGAACAATTTCAACTCGGATTTCAAGCGATCAATTTCAATGCCTAATCCAATTGAGGTATAGTGCCAAAGTGATGTAACTGGTTCAGTATGGTTCAGTTATTGACAGTATGTGAACTGAATTAACCTTTTTCACGCCGTGGCTCACGTTGATGGAGGTAGGCAAGCGATCTGGATGGTCCAAACCTGCCAAAAATGACAACAACGACCGTGATCCCCCTGGTGCAGTTGGCAAAACATGGTTCCGTAATTTGACCAACCAAAAAATATTGGCCGTTCTAGATTCTAGATCATCATGTCAGGGTGAAAAATAAGGATAACCTATTTGAAACCCCAGTTGAGATATCGACAGCTTGTTACTAACAAGGAGAGTCTATCAGTCCATCAACATGCAAACAACCTAGATTGAAAACTTAGTGTGTCGATCAAGGAGGACCACTTGTTGAGGCCAAGCTTGTTCCGACTCAAGCTCTCAATACTCTTGGCGCACATCCGCTAAAATCCTCTACGTTAGCCCAACAAAAATGAACGTCTGATTGCCGGGTTGAACAAGCCGCGCCATGATGGGTTGAATTCATCAAGAATCTGTATGGACTGGAAAGATCTGGGACCTCCCCCCATGGCCTCCCCAACAGACTGAACTCAGGGGATTGAAGATATTTTCTTAAGATATACCAAGCGACTCATTTGAACTTCAACTCCGATGAAAACTGAGTTGCTCACAACCTTGCGAGAAGGCAATCGCATACAATACAAGATGCATCTTCAACATCACTATTCTGCAGGTTTTCTTCCAGACCAAGAACATCTCATTGTTGCTGGTATGTTTCAAGACAGCTACAATAAATACAATGAATACATAAACATAAAACAAAAAAAGAAATAATAAAAACATCATGGAGATGATTTCAATATATACTGATGCAACTGTATCGAAGAAACAAACGGCATAATACAATTGTTTCACCAACACCGTTGCCCTCGACAGCTTGGATTCACCGCCGAGTTGCGACCATTGCACAAAACATGGCGAAACTGGGATGCTTCACCGTCCTGCCAGGTGGTTCCCTTCGGAGCCTACGAGCCTATGAACTTAGAGCTGACAGTGGCCCCATCTGATGGAATCTGGACGCGGGCCGTCAGTGGCTACTCAACACACTGGAACTTCAACACTAAGAATCAGACCGGCAAAGATTTACGTTGGCCATCTTTGATGCGACCCAAAAAAGGCAATGGACAGTAAACTGGACCCAGCGTGCCGACACCCCAGCGTCTGTTGTAGATCACAAGATCAAGATCTCAAGTTCACAACGAAATGAAACCAGAAGAATGCTCGATTGATACAAGAACATCGTTGGGATTTGTTCACCAGAAGGTCCCCGGATGGTCAGCCACTGTTACTAAAAGGATTTGCTAACTGGAAACTCTGCAGGTCTTCACCGTCGTCAACCTCCCATTCCTATCTGATCGTATATGTCTCTATTGACCAAACCGAAGCAAAATTTCGCAACCCAATGCTGAACTGAATAAACGCACAGCAGAACAACTCCGCATGTAGCCCATCATTTTCATTGTTCGCAGGCCCGAAATCAGCCCCTGGATAAACGGCCTCTGGATGAATGTGGTGAATATACCCATAGATCCGGTGCTACTCGTAAACCTGGCGTTGATTTTGTGTGATTTTGTGGATGAGCACAGGGAGGTGGCAGGAATAACAAAGAACGAATAACACATCAGCCACAAGGATGGGGATAGAAGCAAACAAAACATATCAATACGATCATTCTAGTAAAAAGCAAGAACATGAGCCACTATTGTGCACAAGTTAATTTTATATAATCAAATGCAATGTAGAGTATGAAAACATTATGCAGCATGCATCGCCTATGCATCGCCTATCAGCTTCTTGATCTTGTCTGATTGCCAAAGTACAAGCAGCAAGACACAACCATATTGCAATGCTTCAATGGGCAACTGAAAGGAAGTGGGCTCAAAATGTGAAGATCTTGAAACTAGCATGCATTCGTGGCCAACTTGGATCAAGCATGATGTGGGTCAAGTCACAAAAAGGGGCATCTAACTGACAAATACAGCAATGAGACCCAGTCTACCTCAAGGTGGTCCACCCTGTTTGGTCCCTGGATGGGAAGGCTGTCCCAACAACTGAACAGAATCTATTCATAAACAAACTTGATGTACACCCCCCACCACACACCTACACAAATTGTGTGTAACGTTTGTATATCATTTATATATACATGTTGACAATGTATGTCATGTAGTTATATGTAGTTCAATTTATATGTATAATATCATGATATTTAATGCTATGTAGTATTTGATATCCTCTAATGTTGCGTAACATTGTGCACCGTCATTCATGTCGTAAATTCATGCAATGATATGCAGTCTCATGCACTCTTGTGAAATCTTCCGAAATGGTTCTATGTGTAGTGTTGATCGTTTCGATAGGTTTCAGGTGCATTATCAGACAATGTTATGTGTCTTATGTAGAATGAAATAATGTCATGGAATGTAATGCAATATCATGAAATGTAATGCAATATCATGCAATGTGATGCAATATAGGTGTACAGCAACAGATTGAATGGAGCGGAACCTGGTGTAATATCGCGTACTGTAAATAGTCGAAACATGCCGTAAAATATACATATATATATAACAATATATAACAGTAATTAACCGTATGGGTAACATATCTATCAAAATTGTCTACACCTATACCATCTATCTTGTATCCTTTGTCCAACAACTTTTTTACCTCCACCCACTTGAGCCATCTTTGACTGCCACCAGCTGCCTGTTGCCCTTGCCATTCAAGGCGAATCTGGATCGATGCCTCCGAACCTCTGACTGCTCAGCTTTTTCCTGACGAGGATCGTCTGCTGGTTAGTACCGGGCTGCTGGTGGTTAGTGACCCTTGGGGATTGCACATGAATAGAATATAATAGAATAATATGAGAAAATCATGTGAAGTTGAAAACAAATGTGACAAATGATTCAAGACACCAAAGAGTATCCTGCATTGCAAATCGCATGGAGATATTTTACACAATGAGTTGCAAGTGTGGTCAATAATCTCAAAAACAATACTAATAGCAATGCAGGACAGTAGTTTCAATGAGTGCCTGGGATTTACGAAGCATAAGGCATGAGATTGGGACCTATGAAAATACAGTTCTAATTTCAGAAGGTGCCTATGTAATTCCAAGATCCATCCAAGGTATGATGATGGAGGATGTCACAAAATAGCACTGCCCCCAATTTTAACGCCATGTTGATACGTCGGCCATATCGTTTTTTTTTTTGAAATTTGTGCTGCGTTGGATCAATGTCTGGAGGTACCTTCTTGATGGAGTCGATGCCTGGTTATCCTCTCCCTATTTCTCCTCATATTCTCCCCATGTTCTCTTTTTGTTCTCTGTTCCTGCTGTTCTCCTTATTAATGTCTCAACATGTTCTCAATAGTTTCTCCCTAATTGTGTATTTTCTTCGTATGTTATTCCTATTCTCTCTATGTTCTTCCTAGTATGTCCTTGCCCTTATCTTCCCCCTATGTTCTTCCAATTTTTGCATTCTCGATATGTTCTTCTCCTTGTAAGGATTCTTCTCTCTTTTCCTTACCGATTGTAGCAACTGGATAAAACCAGGAACCCAATGTGTCACGATATGGATATTTAATGATTTTCATTGATACAGTATGTAATTCTCATTACTGTAGTTATTCTCGTTTGCAAGCTTTCCTTCACCGGCAGACTGGGTGTAAATGAGTTGTTGGTGTCCGCAGGAGAGTGACTTGCCTCCTGGAATCATTGTTCAAAGACGGATCAAATCAGTTTAAAGCTGATGTGGAATCATGTTGCATTATTTGTTTTTTCTTATCGGATAACATTGGTCATAGTGAACCCCCATGTAAGCATAAGCTATGATATATATTATGATATTGAGTTGTAGGTTGCTTTATGTTGCTTTGTATCGGTCCATCTGATCTCGGAGCTACTAGCTACGGCTATCAAATATAGCCATTTTAAATTATCATTGCTTTTATCATAGCGGCAAACACAATATTTTCAACGAGCGGCAAACAGTTCCAAGTCCCAATCATCGTACATGCCTTGAGCCGCGCAGATTCAGTCGGGCTCCAGAGTGGGGGTACCATGGGTGAAATTCCGACAATGAAAATAGAACAATTATGTATATCATCATACAATTTATGACATACGTATTTACTACTCATAAAAAATATACCTATCTATCTATCTACCTATCTATCTATCTAATCTAATCTAATCTAATCTAATCTATCTATCTATCTAACTATCTCTATCTATCTATCTAACTATCTATCTGATCTGATCTGATCTGATCTGATCTAATCTGATCTGATCTAATCTAATCTATTCTATTCTTTTCTAATCTAATCATATCATATCATATCATATCTAATCTATCTATCTATCTGATCTGATCTAATCTAATCTATTCTATTCTAATCTAATCTAATCTAATCTAATCTATTCTAATCTAATCTAATCTGTCTATCTATCTATCTATCTATCGATCGATCTATCTATCTATCTATCTATCTTACACTATATATACCATAGAGTAGCCATCAACAACGCTGACATATTCTACGTTCTAACATATAAACCAACCATCAGGGAGGTCACTGGGGTTTTGAATGAGATGACCAACGTCTTGCGTTTGCTACAGGAATGGGCAGGAACGGCTTGATGGTTGCTACATGTTGCTATCAACAAAATGCAAATTTGGAGTTAAACAGCTTCCAATCCTCCAAGCCAAGTAGGCTTTGTTCGAATAAAGAGTCAGCTTTCTGAAAGCGACAACTGGTCTTCACAACGTGAAACAAAACATATGACATATTGGCAAGTAGAATTACTATGAGCACCTGTAATCTGATCAATGATGCAAAGCGTTGTGCAGTTTAAATCAAACAAGAAAATTAATTCATGTTCATTTACGTGCATCCGAATAGAACGGCTACATGGTGTCAGTTCCTTTGACTCTTGCTCAAGACTCAGAGTCCTTGTATAGAATTTATCGCTGTACCATGCTGCACCTTTTCAATACTTTGTGGTCTGCAAGGTACTACACCCCACTGCCACAATAGTTTAGGCACCCGACAAGCCGCAGGCATTACAAGTAAGTCTACTCTGAAGTTTTTGGCAACGTTGGAAAAGAATATCTAGCAGGGAATTAACACTCGATTCTAACTCGAGACCCTCGGACCGAAGATCATTCTTGAGTAATCTTGAGTATATATAAATTGATAGAGTAAATCTAAGCATTCTCATAGCATTCTCTAATGCAAGCAAACAAAAGACAACAATGAGCCCTTGGCGGCACTTGCTCCTAAATCCATCACATACTGCAAGTCTCAGCAGGAGACTGTACTGCAGGGATACATAATATGATATTCATTGATATGCTATGATTCTATATCACAATGATGACTGTCACAATGAACCCTGGTTATGATTCCCTTGGGATTTACGAGCTCCTTCCGTCCTTGTCTTTTGTTTATGAAAACGAGCAGCTGAATACAGCATTCGTTGGCGTAAAGGATGGTGACCCAACCTTTGGCCGAGCCGGGCCAGTCTCGAACCAAACCGATCCGCTATTTTAGGCTCGGCAGTTTCAATCAGCCTGAAACATGGAGTCGAAACTACGTAATATCATAATCATAGTTCACTGGGCACAAACATATTATAATAGTACAAAAAAAGTTCTCGCCAATGAAAGCAACATATGTTGGACATTGTTGGACCCCTTCCATCATGCTTCCATCATGCATCCGTCATGAACCTGATTGATGTCCAGAACAATTCTATGTAGGCAATTGAACCACAGCAACCAGCAACAATGCACATTGTTCAGCACCTGCCTCGGGGTATAGATGTGCCGGGAGATCATCATCATCTGACATATCCTGCGATGTCGCAGCTGCAAATGACTGCGTACTTAATGCTAAAATTATCAAAATTGGCATCCGACCGATCGAATGATGGATTGTAACCCCAATGTGGACCAAGGGGTGGCATATCGGGTTCCTCAAGATTCCAATCAGAAAATGGTGCATCTTTTTGACGCCACAAATCAACGAGAGAGAGACCCACAATGTCGAAAAAACTCCGAACGGACAAGTCAGAATGATGAACCAACTCAAATCACCGCGTTTTTTCACCAAACGGTGAGGTGTCCGTGCCTGGAGATCATAACAAACATTCATTGAGCTTGTCGCCTTCACAGAGTCCAACTTACTGCTCAAGGCCTCCTGACGCCGCTAAATGGGATGAACTTCACCTTTTTGGGTGGCTGAATCACCCAGGGATCCCAGGACTCAAAAAGAACCAGAAAAATCCGCCCACACCGCTTTGGCGGTGAAGGCGTGCTTATTGGGGGGCAAAACAGCAACACTAAATGCTCAATGACATTTGTTAATATAGCAGTCGCTATATCAGCTTTAGCTGGGGG
>Ga0126342_10008872_pt1 | contig 18010 bp, 26 predicted proteins | sample Cyp1metagenome_FD_92528 | JGI IMG/M metagenome (GOLD analysis project Ga0126342, IMG submission 92528) | Coral microbial communities from Lord Howe Island, Old Settlement Bay, Australia - Cyphastrea 1 metagenome | ecosystem: Host-associated > Invertebrates > Cnidaria > Coral ... | reverse complement strand
GGATGCAGCTCACTTTGAATCTGAGCTGGCCCATGTGTTTCTTTTAGGATCGGCAATGCCAGGTGAATTCACTATTTGAGACCGCCCTTAGCTGGTTTTTGTCTCATACGTGTCACTTGCAAGTTCTTTTCTCGTCATGCCCATGTTTGATCTTGACAGCCCATAAAGCCTCTTATCAGCACTTGATGCGAAAGATGGCGGGCCAAAGGTTCTTTGCTCATCCTTTACCAGCATTCGATGCGGAAAGTAGCTAGAACCATGTTTTCTCTGTTTGACTCACCTTTCGCGCCATTATCGGACCCATGTTCCCAGACGCTTACGCAGACCTGGCTGGGGGGTCTGCACTAGCATCGTTCGTGACTACCAAGGGCCATGTATTGACGCGCGGGGGAACTTTCAACCTGCAGTCATCAGAGGAGTAAACTCTACGCACAGAAACCTTGCCAATCCAATGTGGTTTGGCTCAAGCACTGAGAGAAACAGGTGCGTCTCGGTCGCGAGGTGAAACCACTAAAACTTAACACGTATATGATTGTACAGGATTCTTTGGGATTGTATAGGGGTGGTACGAATGGCGATAGGATTGTATGGGATTGTATAGGTGTGTCATGGTGCATCATTGTGTATCATGGCGTATCGGTGTATGTATGTGTTTGATTATTTTGATTGTGTTTGTGTGGCAGGCAGGAAAGGCCCACGAAGTGAGCTGCGGGAGACTCAGAGAAACACTTGGGGATGCGCATCGTCTGAGGTGATCCAGGTGATCCACATCTCCATGGTGTGAATTGAGGTATACATCTTCACATGCACAGGCATATGATGTCCTTTACAGATACACATACAATACGAATAAATAATAAGATATAATAAATATGTTTACATATCTGTTGTATGAAGATTATAATGGTAATATAATAATATAACAATATATATATATGTATATATATATATGTATTCATTTATTTGTTTATATCTACCCATGCATTGAGTTTGGCAGGCTTGGGTGTGCATGTATCATCTTTAAGTGATTCAATGAATGCTATCATTTTGGCTCAAGTGAACCAAAATAGCTTTCATTGCTTTTCTTTCTAGGTCTGGTAAGGGGTGACCTTCCTAGACCTTGATTGTTTCCAGGGGTGACCTGGTGGGTAGCAAAGGGAGACCTTGCATGCAGCGGAAGCTCCCAGGGATTGACATCCCGGCGGCTACTGAGGCAAATATCCTCCATGCGGCTGCTTTTCTAGAGTTTAAGCAGCACGTCGAGAGGCCGGCACGGGAAGGGTCCAATCTGGCAGCCTACACTTGCTGGATGCACGGGGTGGAAGTCTGTCATTCACCCTATGTCATGGCTGATGGCACAGACTCTGACCTGTTTCCCCCGTTGCCCAAGATGCCCTGTTGCGTTGAGAACTGCCAGCGCTGCGCAGCCCACTTTGGCGGGTTCAAGTTCCCCTGGCTTGGACTTTGGAATAGCCGAGGCATCGTTCTGCCCCCGGATATGGCTCCCAACGAAGCTTGGGGCTATTTCTACAGGCACCAGGAAAGAATGGATCTTTTGTTGGTGGCGGCATACACCAACTTTACACCAGCACCCGACCTGGTGCCGCAGGAGCTCTATGGCTTGCAGCTCAGGTGCTCAGCGGGTGACGCTGGGCAACTGGGCCTTGGCGAGATCTTTGATCAATGGCGCACCTGGCTCGACAGCATCGGCAGCCGCGGGCTGTTGGTAAGGTTTGTGGAGCCGCGCATTTACCCAAGAGCTCCCAGGAGGCGACCCTGGCCAGCCTGGGGACCGGCAGGATCTCGAGCCCATCGGGCACTTTGCGGCTGGCTGGAGAGCCAAACCTGGAGGCAGCCTTGTGGGCACTGTGGGGAGCGTAGGAAGATGCTCTCGGACGTATGAGATTGTGTCTGAGGAGGATCCTCTGCAATCACCTTTTTGCTCTCCGCACCTTAGCAATCCTGTTAGGGTGCAGTGCCATGGCATCAGGCGGCAAGGGCTACTATGCAGCGCAAGCAGCAGCCTCCTCCTCGTCAGGGGGTGACCCTGCGCCAGGATGGAGGGCGGCCGATTCCTTGAGGATGATTGCTGCGCAAAGAGCACGTCAATGGAGGGAGTCCGAAGGCCTCTTGGACGACAACGACTTCGCCTACGCCTACACTGACTATGACCAGGTGGTTGGGCTGGCTGGTCATCACGTAGCTGATCACTGGCTCCAGACGAGAGTTAGGGTGGAGGAGGAACTCCTTGCGGCTGGGGCCGAAGTCGTTGAGGACAACCCCACAGTAGTCGTGCGCCCCGTCCGCAAGACGATTTACAAGAAGAAACCCCGAGCAATCAACGTGGACAAGAACCTCAGCGAGGCTGTGCAGAAGAGGGGTAACGGCCTCGTGTCCATGTTCCTTTGTATGGGCTCCTACAAGCCTGCCCACATCCTCACGGACACGCTCAGGGCAGAGTGGAAGCAGACCTGCCGAAGGATTGCCGAGAAGAAGGTTCAAGATGCAGAGAAGGCCACCATCGACCGTGTAGTGAACACTTGGCTGGAACTTCGGTCTTTCTTGGAGAGCCGGGGGCGACCCGCTCCTCCAGAGATGGTGGACCTGGACCAGTACTTGCACCACACGCAGGCGCCAGCACGAGCACTCCAGGCATTGAGTGGATGAACAGGAACGCCAACCAGGAGCTGGATCTGAGCAACCTGCAGGTGCCAACCACGCCCAGGGCGACTGGGCCGCGTGGCCAAGCACCGGTGGTGGAACCTCCATTGGTGCAAGCTCTGGAGGACCGCATTGGAACTGCATGCGGTTGGAGATGAGAAGTGGTCAGTCCTCCTGGCCCCATGGGTCATGGAGTTTGGCTGTTTGCGCTATGCGCACATAGCAAGGTCTGAACCTCGTCGCCTCACTTCAGCCTTCCTACATTGCAGGTGCCCCAAAGGCAAACAAAAGCATGCTCGTGAGGGGTCGATTTTCCAGTGCCAGCCAGCTTCTCCAATGGCTTCTTCTGGGCCAAAGAAGTCCTTGAAGCCCATTGCACCTTGGCGCCGGCGCGACAGCGAGTGGCCGGGCTGTGCTTCTCCGACGCTAGCGTCCATGGACCATCCTGGAGGTCCAAGAGACCATGCAGACTGACATGGCGGTCTTGTTGGACAACCCGGGAAAAAGATTACTACGTACTCCTGGAGACGCATGGCACCTACACTGGCGCAGCTACTGCGCCCAGAGGAGATGGCCGCACTGGGGGACTGGCAGAACAAAGAAGCAGATGCAGCCGCCTCGCCACTGATGCCTGATCAACTGAATGGCAAGGTGCTGACCGCCCCCAGAATTCCAGACAGGTGAGTGCCCGAACCCGGCTGAGGAGTGCCCCTTCGGCGTACATTTGTGTGCCATCCTGCAGCAGTCAGGCAGGGCCTGTGGAGGGAAACATGGGGCCGGAGTCTGCCACATCAAGAGAGCAGTCATGGCGACATGAGCTGTGCCAGCCACTCCAAAACCTTCAGTTACTGCCTGCGTTCACCAGAAAGAGAGCAGCAGCTGAACCCACAGATGATGACATGGCAACCGCGATGTGGGCAGCTGTGAAGAAAGCCCGAGGTGCGGCAGCGCCCAAGACGCCCCCGAAAGCAATGCCTAAGACTCCGCCCAAGGCGGCCCCGAAATCAGCACCGGCGGGCAAGCCGCAGAGCAAGTTAGCCGCCATGCCCAAGAAGGGTGGGGGATGCAAAAGGGCAGGAGAGCAGCTAGACCTCCACTTGGAGCGCTTGGGAGTTGGCTCCGGTACTGCCCAGGCCCCGCGCAGCAGATCTGCTGCTTTCCCAATGGTCCTGAGAGCCGGGGGAGGGTGACCCTGCCATGCGCTCAGCTCATGACTTTTGCAGCGGCTTACAGCCAGGAGCGATCTGAGCAATGGACAGACGTCTGGCCAGCAGTGAAGCACACCGTGTGGCACGGCGACAACGTCCTGATCCACTGCATCAAGGGGCGCCACAGGGGCGCACTCTTGTCCGTGGCGTTGGTGGCAGGCGAGTCCATTGAGGCAGCCAATCGCCACATTGAAGATCATCGTGAGACAGAGCTGCACAAGGTGATTAAGGACCAGGGCATGAAGAAATAGCTGCACAAAGCCCTCCAGGACACGGCAGTGGGAGCCCAACATCCTGTGCCACAGGGTTATGCAGCCACTGAGAAGTCCAGCACACACGTGCTCGTACTGGCACGGCCAACGGGAAGGCGAAGCGCCTGGTGAACCCGTACACCACCACTGACATCTTTGAGGCACTGGCCAATGCCTCTGCCGAGCACCTGCCTCGTGGTGGCCACCGGCCTGATCCTGCCGAATTTTTGGCCTTTGCGCTACTTTAGCAGCATGGCCCGTTCCGGCGAAGGAGACCCGAATTCAACCGCTCGGGGCCTGGATAAGAGCATTTAATCCAGCCTGCAAGACGCCCCCAGCTGTGACCTCGTGTGTGATGAAAATGGCGCGTACCCAGTCGACACCTTTGGTAGAGTTTAGGCGTTAGGTGGGAGGTTCTTTCGTCAGGTCTTGAAGTCAACTTTCAACTGCTTGCCCATTGCTAGTCTGGGAGGGGTCCTCCTAGGATGGAGTTTGCAGCAGAGTGCAACACAACTTCATGAGGGTGGGCTCATGACGAGTTGTCAACGATTTTACATGTCAATTGCACTGTTTTTGTAGGCAATTTCCAACTGAACCAACATACGGAGGAGATCCGAGGCGCAGTTTTCAGTCAAAGGGAGGGGATCCCTGGGCCTTAGACAGAGGGGTGTCCTCGGATGTCAGCCATGGAGACTGACAAAGTCCCATTGGAGAAGGGTTCCCCCGAAGAAATCCTTAGGAAGTTGGGTGAAAACTTCGGGTTGGATGACGGGGTGGTAGAAGCCTTACTCCAATTAGGGATCGAAAGCCTTCAGGAGTTTCGGTTTTTATGGGCATCAGAGCAGGCTATTGAGACCTGGATTGGCAAGCTGGGTTTGGGAGACAAAGCCCTGCTGATGACAGCCAGAGTGCGCAGGGCCTGGGCAGCGGTAGGGTTGTACTACCGCCAGGTCGGGCAAGATTGCTCTAAGATTGCCCTGTCCGATCTGGACACGATGCTCAGGGAGACCGAGCTGCGCGACACCAAGCAGCAGTTCTGGAGGCGCTACAAGATGAGGTTCCCCCCTGAGATCCACCCTGCCGACACCACGATCTCCAGAGTGGCCAGGGAGATGCAGAAGCGGATGCTCTGTGTCTACAACATCTGGAGGGTGAAGACGCTGCAGTTTCAGCTCACCACCTCCCAGAAGAAGCGTAAGCTCAGCGATGGGCTGTTCATTAAGGATGGCGAGGATGAGGAGATCGTAGCTCACGACGTGGACAACTACCTTGACAGGTTGTTTACTCTGCTGCTGGCCTATGCAATGGCTGGGTGCGCCGGGGTGACCGGTGCGCCTGACGCGGCACAAGAATTGAATCTTGGGGCTGACACCACCAAGTTCGTGAATGTGCCACTGGACGTGATCTACAAGTACTACTTCAGTGCCAAGCGCAGCATCATGGTGATGCCCATGGCCCAGCGCCTACAATGGCTCCAAACACGTGATGTGGAGGAGCGCAGCGAATGTCGAAGTTCAGGGAGTCCACAATGAGCTTGGGCCAAGTCATTTGCGAAGTTTATATACTTCACGTGATGCGCATTGGTCTACTCCAGGGCCATCTACACCGGAGAAGAAGACCGTTGCACCTACGGCGGCATCACCTGTGAGTCCGACCAAGGTCCCCCCGAGCACCTCCCAGTTGAAGCTGGGCAAGCCGATCAATGGTAAGCAAGTGGCTACAGCCATGAAGGATGGCACCAACCTCTCCCTTCAATTCCAACGTGGAGGTTGCAAAGCTAAACCATGCCCTCAAGGAGCCCATCGGTGCGCTGCAGTCCTCAGGAAGGATCGAGTCTGTGGGGCCTTCAACCATGGCGCGTTGACAAACCCCAGAAGAGGAGGCGGCTGCCTCTTTTGGGTCAAGCGGGTTAGAGCCGCAAGAGGAGAGAACTCTTATGACCGACCCCATGGCGGGCCCCAATGCCCCTCTTGCAAAGGCGTTCATCAGCTGTGGATGGGGATGCCTAACAGTGGATTGGCTGTTGGACCCGAGTCAGGACTTGGCCGATGAGAGACGACAGCAATCTCTCAGCCGCCAGCTGGAAGAGGTGATCTTCATTGCTGCGGCCATTGACTGCTCCGAGAGATCCCTGCAACTACGTTCTCCAGGAGATCCAGAAGCTCCGAGACCGTGGGGGAGAGAGTGTCCGGGAGAACCCGGCCCGATCACTTCATTGGTGGACATTCACTGAAGTTGCAATGCGTGATCAGGGCAATGGACAGACACCTCATACGCGGCATGTACATTGGGCGGTGACCTGGCCTTCAGCCAATTGTCACCACGTACATGACCCTCAAGAGTGGACCCCCTACACCAGTGACGGCAAGAGAGTGTATCCATCCAAGGAGGAAGCTGAATATATAGCTATACTGGCGTTCGCCATTGCGGTGTCTGCCAGCAACCCTGGCCGTTCCGAGGATGCCGGCGTTTATCTCAGTTGGGCGCCGTGAGCATTGGCTTGACATAGATCCTCGATCCATGAGGGAATCGAACCATGAGGGAATGGGCGATGGCACCTTTGGCACTGACCCTGGGCTTGAAGAAGGAGTTACGAGCTGGCCGGCCGGCCGGGGTTACCGGTCCGAAAGCTCACCACTGACGTCGTGCTCGACAAGAACACCTTGCCGGCCAAGGCAGTTATTTAGGGCGAGGGAGCTTTTAGTATCGGCTGTCGACCACAAAGTGGAGATCTCCCTGGACACCAGGCCACAAAACTGCGAAGCCGGTGAATGGCCAGCCAGGTACATCGTTCACATCAGGACATCCCCCCTTTCAAATGCATTGCCAGAGTTGGCCGGGCTTTCTCTTGTGTGCGACTGCCCCGTGGACCAGTTTAGTGAGGCCGAGCTTTTGATTGGGCTCTACTTCGACGCCACGTCACCTGGGAGTAGCCCCACCAACCGAGGAACTGAGGGGAAGTGGAGTCGGACTGTCGCCTTGCTGCAAGGCATCCAGGCTTTGCCCAAGGGCATGTCGTTGCCTATGATAAGCCAAGAGGCCCTCCGCCATTCTGCTCGTACTCAGCGTGGCTTGCAGAGCGTGGGGAGGCTTCGGACGGACCCTTAGTCCCCCATCTAGCGGCTGGAGTGCGCCAACTTGCCAGGATCGGGGATGGCTGTCAGGTGGGTGCGTTGTTGATGTGCAGAGTTTGGATCCTGATGGGCTCAGTAGCGAGCTCAGCAGCCGCTGCCTTACGAAGACATACCAGTGTCCGACCTCGACCTGGAGTACGTCGCCGACGCCTATGCGGCTCCAAGGCATACACTGCGAGCATGGAGACAGCGAGCTGTGGGCGCATTGCGCGAGCTAAAAAGGCGCTGGGAGGGGGTGACCCTCCACCTGCGTGCTTTTCAGGAGCCAGTAGTGCACCAGGTGACCAAGCAGCGCGACATCGGCTTTATCGCTCTGCTGATGGTTCTCACTTCATGGGCCGACACTGGTTTCCCTTATGGGCTGGTTTAAGGCCTGCCAGCGGTGGGATATGCACCCCCGTATGGCATTTTCCCCCAACAGCCAGCCAAGAGGATTGGCATGGCAGACGTGCTGGAAGGATGGCAGGAGCACAACCAGAACATCTTGAACCAGCTGAAGGCAAGGAAAGACGATGCATTCTTGCTGCAACAGTCCATGGAGGACGCCGGTAATGGTTTTTGTACACCCCCTCTGCGGCGAGCAGGGTTCCTCAGGAATTGGCGACCAAGCACATCGTCTTATCCCACGTTGTGTCATCACCCAAAGCTCAGGGAAGCAACGAGTCATCGACAACGGCGACACAGGAGGACAATCAGACCTCTCTTCCGATGCCAACAGGCTCACACTATGCAGCCCTGTGAGACCAGCCCAGCACATCAGCCTGGTTATGCATTGTTGGTCTGAGGAAGAGGTCGCCGAGTTTTGTCAGAACGATGCCTGGGAGACAGGCCGAGAGGACTTGCCATCAGCCTATAGGTACTGCCCCATGTCACAGCAGGAGAGTTTAGGCTGCGTTGTGGTATGGTTTGACCACGAGTGGCAAACTCCGGCATACCAGGTCTATGCAGGCCTCTTGTTTGGGCTCCCCCTGGTGGTCACTTCCTTGAACAGATTTTCCAGACTGTTGGAAGCGCTGACTCGCAGGTATTGCCAAGTTTTGACATCCCTGTACTTCGATGATGCAACAATTACTGATGTTCGCTCAGCCAAGGGCTCGGGGCAATGGGCCATGAACCAACTATGCCTGATGATTGGATCCCCATTTGCAGAAGACAAGAAACAGACAATGCAGAGCAATGGCACTTTCCTGGGACTTACCCATGACCTCAGCTGCATCAACCAGACAGGCCATGTTCGCTTTTGGGCCCGTGCCAGACCATGACAAAGTTCGTGACATACTTGCTACTGCACGTCAAACGGGCCACTTCAGTCGAGGCACGGCCCCCAAGCTATATGGACTTGCCAACTTCTTGGAACAAGGCATTTATGGACGTGTCGAGTATGGAAGTCTCATGGCCGTCAAGGCACGCCAGGACGAGAATGCCACAGCCATGACCCCAGAGATTGAGGGCTGTGATGCGCTTTCAGCCAAAACGTGAGTTTCCAGTTTTTCGTATGGAGCGACTTCGATTTTTGGCAGCGTCTGACGCTGCGGTCGAAGCTGACAATCCAGGGTCAGGTGGATTCCACTGATTCCACCTTATCTTTTTCCAACCAGACGGATCGCAAACCCGTCTCAGTTTTGTTGCAACCAATTGTGCGGAGCTTCAAACCCTCTGGCAGCCTGCGGAGACCCACATCGCCCAGTTGGAGCTCTCTATGGTGCTGTATGCCCTGGTTGAGCGCCCTGGCCTTTTTCGCCATCGACACGGTCTTTGGTTCCTCGACAACGTTGCCGCAGTCATGACCTTAGGGAGAGGGCGCTCTAGCAATGCGGACTTAGCAAAGCTAGGTCATCTGATCCATTTGGCCTTGTTTCCACTGCGCGCCCAGGGTTACTGGGAGTACATCCTGGGCAAGAGCAACTGGGCCGATGACATCAGTAGATTAGGTCTCAATGATCCTTGGTGGCGCTGCCATGGATTTAGCTTTTATTCGTCGTACCTCCCCACCATCTTTTTCCATCTGCCTGTCGTCGCAGTCATCCTCACCTTCGAATTCCTTTAGTGACTTTAGTGCTTTGGGAGTAGTAGTGGGGCGACCAGGTAGCTGCCCAGTGGCGATACTGGTCTGAGGCTATGTGCGTGTCACACAGTCACTTACCCACAGCAAACCTGAGGATAGCAGGTGAGACTGACTCAACACTGGCAGGGTTTGGAAAAAGGATTGCGAGTGTCCGCGCGGTACGTAGTTCATATGTCACTTTGAGATGTAATTATATTTATATTTACATGGTCCCACCCGGCGCCCGGCAACCCCCCCATGCTATCCCCAGCCCAGCAACCCCATGGGGGTGGCCTAGCCATCTACGACCACGCGTCAAGATCTCATATGCTATACTTAAATGCTGGCCTTGTGCTGCCTAACAGGATACCTCCATGCAGTGTTCACTACTGCCTATATGCCCACACAATCTATTTACAACGTATTACTGCCCATAGAATATTTTATAGTAGCCATATACTAGCTACTATCAAGATCTCATGTGCTTTACATGCGTGCTGGCCACGTACTACCTATATTATACACTATCTAATACATGCAGGGGGGCTGGGGTAAAGTAGACCCTACATCGATCATTTCCAGTAGTGCCGCACAAGGCGGTGGCGGAAGTTTCAAATATAGGAAACCTAAAGGAGAGGTTGGTTGTTGTGAATCACGGATGGCAGAGCGAATCCACTGATGGAACGAAGGTGATTGTGATTTCTGGAGTGGTTGCAGTGGTCACCTCACCCACAACTGCAGAATGTAGTGTGGTGTAGCGAAGTGCAATGTAATTGCACTTGTAGTTGTAGTTGTAGTGTAGTCGTAGTTGTAGTGTAGTTGATGTTGTTGAAGTTGTAATGTTGGAGTTGCGGTTGTGGTTGTGGTTGTAGTAGTAGTCGTAGTGCAGTTGAAAATGTAGTTCTAGTAATTGAAGTAGCTGTAGGAGTTGTAGCTGTAGTTGTAGTGTAGTTGTAGTTGTAGCTGTAGTGTAGTTTACTGGTAGTGGTCGTTGTAGTTGTAGTGGTAGTTAGTTGTAGCTGTAGTTGTAGCTGTGGTGTAGTGTAGTGGTAGTTGTAGTTGTAGCGTACAGTAGCTGTAATTGTAGTCCATCCAGTGTAGCGCAATTGAAGTTGTAATTGCATTTGTAGTTGCAGTTGTAGTGTAGTTGTTGCAGTTGTTGTGGTTGTAGTTGCACTTGCAGTTCTAGTCGCAGTTGAAGGTTTAGTGTTGTGTAATGGTAATTGTAGTTGTAGTTGCAAACGTGGTTTTAGATGTTCTAGTTGAAATGCAGTTGGAGTTGTAGATGTAGTTGTCGTGTGGTGGTAGTGGTCGCAGTTGAAGTTGTAGTTGAAGTTGTAGTTGAAGTTGTAGTGTTGGCGTCGTGTAGTGTTGTCGCAATTGTCTATCTATTTGTCTATCTATATATAGTTATATATATATATGTATAATATATATATATATTATATATGGGTGTGTGTTTGTTTATCTATTTGTCTATCTATCTAGCCATCTTTCTGTCTATCTATTTATCTCTCTATCTGCATTCTGCGAGACGTCTTCAGTTTTTGAGCTGGACAACGTCAAAAACTAAAGAATTCTGCGAGACTTCCTCAATGTTTCAAGTTGACAACATCAAAAACGAAGCAATTCTGCGAGACGTCTTTCAAGAATGGAAAGTTGAATGCAGAGCGGACGGCCTCGTACCATTGTGTCTTGTGATTGTTCCACTCCATCTGTCTAAAGTGTCGCGCTTGTCGCGCAAAATCATCTTAGCAAACCTACAGATCTGATGCTCCAAAATGCAACCCCTCTCAGGAAATCGGCGCACTGACATCTTAACATGTCTGATGACGAACATATCTCTTGTACTGCGCCTGCCATCGTTTTTGGAACTGCTACAAAACCCTCACGTTTTGCTCCCTTTTGGCAAGGTGTAGAAACCCCTGCACCTGCCAGGCAAAAAAACATCTGAACCTCAAAAGTGGTCCGGGCCTGTCATGCTTTTAACATGTTGACTTGGAAATGTGCTTTGTGCCACAACGGCGTACACTTTTTCAACATCTCAACTTCCAAAAGTGCTCCGAACCGGGTGTGCTTTGTACATTTTGACTTAGAAATGTGCTTCGCGCCACATCGGCCTGCAATTTTTCAACCTCTCAACTTCCAAAATTGCTCTGAACGTAATGTGTTCTGTACATTTTGACTTGGAAATGTGCTTCGCGCCACCATGGCGCGCACTTTTTGGACACCTCAACTTCCAAAAGTGCTCCGAGACCATCAGTTTTTAACACTTTTGACTTTGAAATGTGCTTCGCGCCACAACGGCGTGCACTTTTTCGACATCTCAACTTCCAAACGGATCCGAACCTGGTTCGCTTTGCACATTTTGACTTCGAATGCGCTTCGCGCCACATCAGCGTGCAATTTTTTGTCTCTCATCTGGCCAGCTGGCTCCGCACCTGCCGCTTTAGCGAGCCTACTTTTCAACCCTCCGAAGCCAAAAATCATTGGAAAAACACTGTGTTTCGCGACTTTTCTACTTTTTCGCGCGCCTGCATCTTCTTTCCTCTGGCTCTTTCTCTTCTCTGATCTTCTTTCTTCTTCTCTTCTCTTCTCTGACTCTTCCCACCTCTGCTATTCCATCTGTCCATATTGTCAGAAGTTTGACTTCTAAACTTCCTCCGATCATTCATATGCGAGGGACAAGCCAACTATATACGATACCAAGCCTCCTACATTCAGCGTCCCTACAGGACCATGACCATGAGGGGGAGTTGCTGGGCTGGGCCATGTATACACAGCATGCGCGTTTGTTTGTTTGTGTGTGTGTGTTTCTGTATTTTTGTCCAGTACATTCCAGTACATGCGAACATGATTAGGCGTCCATGTTTACATCAGCACGGGTTTAGACGTGCATTCGTGCGACTTGGATCCTCTAAGGTCGCCAGCTGACCGGAGCATGGCCGGATGCACCGGACGAAGATTCGACAGGTGGAGATGGTGCCGAAAAGTGCCACTGCAGCGAATTCTGTGGAAGTGCCAAAGGGAAAGGGCAAGGGACACATGCACTCAGTTATGAGCATCAGAAGCATGCAAAATATTAAGATATACTATGATATACCATGTGAATCTATATGATATACGTAATAAAAAGTTGGAAAAGACTGCATGTGTGAGCCTACGTGAATTTTAGGTTGCAAGCGTTTCGGCTTCTACTGGCAGAAGGAGGGGTGTGCGGATGCCTATTGCAGATGTCATGGCAGAGATGCAGCAAGAGCCATGCAGAGCCTGGCCCAGGCTTCGTTTTTATCGAGGACTTCTTCCAGAGATGGTCAGCAACCTTGGCACTCATCTTGAACGTCTTGGATGTCGATTTTGATTCATTCTTCACCTGCTGATTGGCACTAATCTTCCAAAATCTTCCAAACACCTCCCAGACTTGCGGCAAGGTTGGGAATGTGCCCACCCGCACAGCCATGTATGCAGGCAAAGACTGGGCGTTTCCCCGGCTCTTTTCTTGCCTAGTTGGTCGCTTGGTAGTTGCTAAAAAATTGCCTGGGTACAGGACAGATATTTAGTTCACGCATGTTCACGCATTATTGCAGCTGCACGCAGGTGCACAAAGACAAGTGAGTGTCCTACGCATGGGACTTGTCTTTCATCCTTTAACTGCTGGCATTTGGCTTATTCCTGTGTTGCTCGAGGGTTTCTGACGCTTTGTTCCCCACAGCTTCAGACATGGTTTCCTCAATGATGTGCCCAAATGTGCAGCTCCCAGGCGAAAGCGAACAAAGCTGTATGACCGGAAATAGTGGAGCATGCAGCAGCATGGGCTATGGCAACTCCTTCGGCTGGAATGGCAATGGTATGCAAGGCATGCAAGGCTTCCCCATGAACTCAGGGGCGCAAGCCAACCAGTGTGGCTTTCCACAGGGCAATTGTGGCTGGCCATCCTGCAACTGCGGCGGTTGGGGAAATTGCTCAGGCATTCTTGGTTGCACTTATACACATTATTATATATATATACACATATGTATATACATATATATATATGTGTGTGTGTGTGCGCGTGTGTGTGTGTGCGTGTGTGCCCGCATACATCGTACAATTTTGTCATGTTTCACATTGTGCTCGCACAGGCCCCTTTTGTATCCTCTTTGTCACCCATTTCTCGGAAACACCCAGGTAGGAATGAGTTGTTTTCTATCAACTTTTGGTATTCCATCAGTGTTGCCAAGCAAGGCAATCAAGGCTGCCAAGGGGCTTGCCCCAACCAGTGGCAGGGCCAGTGTGGATGGCCACAGTGTGGAGGTTGCAATTGTGGCTGGTGCGGATGCAATGGAAACTGCCAAAATTGTTGCGGAAATTGGTGCCCCGGCTGCCAGAACGGTCAATGGAATTGGCAGCAAAACTGCAACGAGCCGCGGTATTCAGGAAGAACTAGGGCTGAGTGGGCATCTTGGCACCACAAGTTTTGGCAATCTGGTGCCTAGTCACGTCACTAAGAATTCATTGGTTTCCTTTCTTTCAACCACCTGATGCAAAAGCAGCCATGGACAAGACTCCGTGCTTGCTCAATTTGGCATTGTCTCTTTCTAACATTTGAACCTGGTGCCCTGTGCAAGTGCGCATGTGTTTGTTTGTTGCGTTGTGTTGTGTTGTGTTGTCTTTTGCTTTGTTTTGTTTTGGTTGGTTTGTTTGTTTGTTTGTCTGTGTGTGTGGGTGTTTGAAAGCCACTTGAAACTAAGGCAAATTGGATTGCTACTCCATGCGGCGACCGCTGGTGTCAGACCAAGCTCAATGAAGGCAAGTGTGTGGTGGAGTGGATGATCAGGACGTGGGGGTTAGACTTGCTCCGAAGCGGCAGCGGGGTCATCGATGTGGGCGGTGAGCCTGGTTTTGTAGCTATCGCCCTTCTGGAGCATGGAATCCCTGCAACCATAGTGGACCCAAGCTGGCGAATGACAGGAAAGACCAACCGTCTCACAAACATCGAGCAGATGGTCCAAATACCTGGTTGTCCAAAATTTCAAGCCTTCCAAGAGATGTTTGATGAAAACTTCTACGGACACCACAGGGAATTTGTAGACTCGGCAAGTGCGATTGTTTCACTGTACGGCGATGAGGCCACAGAGCCAAGCTTGCGCTTTGCTGCATCTCTCGGAAAGCCTTGTGCCCTCATACCATGCAACGAGTGTGTCCGGTTTTTCCCATCTCACAATCAGACATACGATGGCTATGTCCAAGCGTGCATGGATGTGGCAAATCAGAACCGAGGCCGTTTTGAATTGGTCAACCTGGTAGGGGCACCTTTTTCCAGAGCATTGCTGGTACAACCTCCGCTGCCGCAATGGGCGAGCAAGTACGCAGAGGTTCAGGGATGGCCAGGAGAGGATGAGTTGGCCGTGCCCTTGAAGGTGCTGAAGGACTTGGGAGTGCTTTACCAGGTCCTGTGGAAGATGGAATTGGCCAAAAGAGGTGCCTGAGGCGAGGACAGCAGGCCCAGGCACCGCACAGAACTCGATGATGGCCAAGTACGACATCAACATCGTACATGGATGTTCATAGTGCATCATAGTGTGCCATAGTGTCACGCCAAGTGTCACGCGAGGGTGTGGCGATTTTCAGTCCTTGCATTTTTCAAGCCTGTCACAGTCAGCTGGTAAGGCTGGTGGTCGAACACAAAAATGTGAGGATCCGGCAGTTCAGCAACAGCTTACATAGGACGCCGTGCAGAAAAGCAGTGCGATCAGTTCTACCAAGTTTCATTCAAGCTTACAGAAGCTTACCATTGGCGGTCTCAGCTTGATTGATATAGTGAATATAGATGAATATAGTGGATAAGCACCAATAGGACCCCGTGCCAGTTGCCAGGTCCAGGCATCTCGAAGCATTGGGCTATCCAAAGTCTTGCGTCGGCAGCTTACACAACTTCTAAGGAGGCAGCCCTTGGAACAGATTAGCTGCTATGCCATTGTGCTCTTTTGGCCTTCAAGTCTTTCAGGCGAGAGAGTTTCTGGCTGGCATGTTCTCAGGAGCTTGTTGGACCTTGAAGTGCAACGACGGACCTTTGGTGACATATATCGTGCGAAGGAGTGCCAGAGGCAGTTGCAACCACTCCCTTCCAAGTTGTGAAGATTCGAATGCAGCCAGGCCCTTAGCTTCGGTCTCGGATGGCCATGTTTTCTCAGCCCCGGCAGCGACATCATTGGTCATTGGTTCATATTGGTTCAAACATGTTCAAATATTTTGATAGTTCGCCCCGGCTGGAATAGTATGAATAATGATCACCACTGCTCCACTGCTCCACTGTTCAGATCTTTTTGACGAGTTGATACCAAGCCAGATGAGCTTCGGTGTGTCCTGCTTTGCAGTCCGGACTGTAGGAACAAGGACCTCGTGAAGCACTACGCGAATGACATAGACTGCTTGGTAAAAGCACAAAGCCCAGAGAATCAACATGTCCTCGTTCTGTCCTGCATGTTTCCACCAAACAAACGATGAAAGGGGTAGTGAGCGGAACAAAGCGCACCAAGGTTCTTTCAGAGGAGGGTGCTCTGGCGCTTTTCAACGGCTTGCAGACAACTGCCTCTTGGGCGATACAGCTAAGCTTGCCGCTATCATGTCCCTGTCAGAGATTGCCTCTCAAAGTTGCTAGCAATGTGAATGGTTAGTTGACAAGAATCAAGACATAAAAATCCAGTGCTGCCCAATGATGTGATGATGTGATACTGTAGATTGACCATAGATTGCTCGCAAAATGTCTTCAGGCGGTCAACTGCGTGACCATTTTGGCTCCATCAGAAATCTATTCATATCAATTCCCTCACCAAAATGAGTTGAGCAATAACCGAATCTTCATATCTTTGCATGCGACTCATGCGACGCACCTGGAGGTTTTCTACGTGTGTTTTGGCCTCAACTCTGGCCATTGCAGTGGCCGCTTATGCCGATGCCTGTGCCAAGGATTCCGACGATTCCGTTGGAATGGTTCAGACGGTTCAGACACGTCAGACACGTCAGACACGTCTTGACAAACAGAAAGCGCGCCCAAACATCGTGATTTTCTACCATCTGTTCATCGATGAGAACAAAAACATTCCCATTGTCTCAGCGGTGGTCAAGGAGCAGTTGCAACTGATCCCTGATCCAAAGAACACAGAAATTCGGATCAATTCCATTGGTGCTGAGCCAACGATGTCAAATTTCAATTTGTCATCAGAGCTGGAAAAGCGGGCCAAAATCATAGCTCACTATCCCACAGGATGGGAAAATGTGACGCTTCATGATCTTTGGTCTTTTTGCCGCAAAAAGGGGACGGACCCGGATCAGCTCGTGGTCTATTTGCATTCCAAAGGTTCCTTTCGCGGTCTTAGCGATCCTGGGCTTTGGAAAGTGCAAAGTTTCCACCGCGGCTATGTGACCAGAGGTGCTTTGTCTCAGGAGTGCCTTCACATGCCAAAAGACTGCAACATTTGCTCCACCAGAATGACTCCATTTCCATACGCGCAAACACCTGGAAACATGTGGGCTGCACGCTGCGGCTATGTAGCCAACTTGAAGAATCCCCTAACTTTTGGAGAAGACATGATGAAAACACCAGATGATGTACCGATTGTGAGGGGGATGAGAGGCTCTGCGGCATTTTGTACGGGGAAATCCCGCTATGCTCACGAGCACTGGGTGTATTCACATCCACATGCTGCGCCCTGCGACTTAGACACCAAGCGAGCAGCTCCTATGGCGAAGCTCCTCCCTGGGAATTCAGCAGCGATTTCGAAAAGGATTTGCAAAAAGCACCTCGTTTCAACCTGCAAACATACCGTTGGAGAAGAGGATATTGCGTGGGCGTGGGAGAAGCTCTTCCAGAACGACTCCAAGCATATCATATTCTGTATGGCAAGGAACCACCAGCAGACTGGTGGGGCTGGAGCTTCTTCGGTGCAGAGCGCCCTGCACGCTGATCGAACGCAAGAACCCCTGCACGCAAATTCATCATCCATGTTCATCATGATGTCATGCATGCTGGAAGCTTTGACATACCTGAAGGAACTCCTTTGCCCTTTGGTGCCCCTTTGAAACTCTTTGAAGCTATCCAAACGTCGAAACATCACTTAGGCAGGAACCCTGTGGGAAGCACTGTGCGACCAATAACGATCGAGCAGTTCTTTTGAGAAACGGTCCAAAACACCACAGCGACCGAGGTTTTCCGCAACTCCATTTGGAATGCGGTCAGCTCCTTATGGAAGGTCTTGATTGGATGTAGCGCATGATCAGTTGATAGGTGGATGAATAAGCAGGTAGGTATGGACGTTTGTAGCTGGGAGTTGGCCATGAACCATGTGTACTGTAGCATGATTTGGTTGCATGATATAGCAGAATTTGCAGCGGCAAGGAGAGATTTGATCTCCCAGTGTCTTTTTGTGTTGGGGTGGGATTTTCGAGACATAAAGACCACTACAGTACCATGTATCGTATATGATTGTTCGATGAAAACATCATAAAACATCTACCATCAGCCTCCTTCGAGCTATTTGGTGATGCCTTGTTTGCCATTTGGGGGAAGCCCTGCCCAGCAAGACTTCCATGATGATGATACCTGGCAGACAATGGGTCCTCGTCACAGTTGATTTGGATCTATTCACGAAAGCTAGCGTCAGCTAGCTGGAGTCTTCTTGCTTTAGCAAGTATTGGGGGGGCTGCTCAAGGACATCACGTGATTTTTCACGC
>Ga0126342_10008871_pt1 | contig 18010 bp, 24 predicted proteins | sample Cyp1metagenome_FD_92528 | JGI IMG/M metagenome (GOLD analysis project Ga0126342, IMG submission 92528) | Coral microbial communities from Lord Howe Island, Old Settlement Bay, Australia - Cyphastrea 1 metagenome | ecosystem: Host-associated > Invertebrates > Cnidaria > Coral ... | reverse complement strand
GGGAAGATGGGGACGAAATCATGGGCAAAATGGAGGGGGTGATCAAACAACGAACGAAGATGGGGATATCGTGCCGACTTTATCCTATCCTTCCTAATGTGAAATTCCCTCCCTGAACCCCTTGGTTTAGCATTGGATCTATATTCATTTTGGCGGTCTCAGATGGGGCTGTATCATGGTGTAGACATCGAGGGGTCAGGATTACGATGGATTACCTAAGGGTCCCTAAGGGTCGTTGAAAAGCCCCGTCAAGTACTTGTAGAATATGTGGAAGTTGAAGTTTCCAAGAATTGGATGAACCAACTGTATCTGGTGCTAATAACCCGATCAACTCCCATCATCAACTCCCATCATCATCATCATCATCATCATCATCATCATCATCATCGCCATATGTTTTCCACATGAGCTATGGTCAACACTCATGGTTGATAACCATTAATAGGGGCTAGTCATCCAATGGTTCCACTCGGGATTTATAATAACCATTTTTTCAGGATCCTTATTATGGATGAGATGACCATCAGCCATATAGTGAGTATTGACCATGGTTCATATATTGTCCCACATATGGGTATGGGTCAAAATTAGGTACCCCAATATTTGGATGGTTAATACTAAACTAGACTAACATCTGTGGTCCACTAGGTCTTCCATTTTGACCCACATATTTTCCCATCATCAAATGGTGGGCGGGCCGCGTCTCTTCTAACCCCCTGGAGGCGCCGATGTCGACCGCGGCACCGGTGGCCCCGGTGGCACCGGTGACGGCAGCGATCGAGTGCTCCTTGGTGCCCATTGTGGGCGGGTACGGAAGCGGTGCGCACCACTGATGTTATGATGGGTTATGAATGGTTAATGATGGTTAATAAGCCATTATAACATCAGTAAGTGGATGATAATAATAAGCCTTAATGGTTAATGATGGTTTATTAACCACTGATGGTTAATGAGATTATAATCCACTTACTGTATCTAGTTGGTTAATGATGATTAATAATGCTTATTAATGGTTAGTGATGGTTAATGGCTATCTGGTTGGTGGTGACTGGAACCATGGAATGGATTATGATTTTCCATATATTGGGAATGTCGTAACCCCAACTGACTTCATATTTTTCAGAGGGGTTGAAACCACCAACCAGTAATGTTTATTACCCATCTAACATCATCTAACTATACATAGTTATCTATAGATAGTTCTTTTTTATAGTTAAAACCATCATAAAGTTACAGGTGATATTGTCGCTATAAACCAACTTTGCTCACTTTGTGGCACCACCTGGGGCTAAATGGGGATATATGCCAACTTATGGCTTAGGGAACGGGTTGAAACCCATGAGGATCTAATATTTCAAGGTTCACATCTAGCATTTCTGTAGATGCTACACAGGTTACACCTTGAAAAACGCCACAATTTTCCCAGCACCTAGCACCTCGAGGTGGTGGTGCGCAGGTGCATTGGGCCAGCTGCAGCAAGCGCGATGGATGTCGATACGTCAAGAAGGCGGCACATGGGACGTGATTGGATCAATAAACCCCAAACGGCTGTGAAATTGGGAGGGTACCCCCTAATTGTCATAAACCATGGTTTTAATTTATCCGGGGTTAACACTAATGTGGTTAAAACAATAACAAACTACCCATTTGGGAATGGCAAACATACCACCTATTTATAGTTTATGATTGTTTTAGCATGTTTTAACCACATGGAATGGCTGTCGAATTGGGAGGGTACCATAAAAAAGTACACTTGGAGGAGTAGCACGCTAATAAACCAAGGTTTTCATTCATCCGGGGTTGACATCAGGGGTTAGATATGGATAGATAGGGTTGAGGGAACATCCATGTATCAACCACGACTTGAAAAGAGGTCACTTTAGATGGCTTTTGACTCGACTCATAGCCCTGTTATATCCCATATTGTTCCATATTGCTATTTTCTGATGTCATCAAATGTGGCAGGCTGGAAAACCCCCAACTAAATGGAGGTTTCTTTGCTGCATCATCGGACATCATCGGACTGAATGGTGGATTTTCCAGCAAGCCACGTTTGATTACCGGAGGGTAAGGAGAGATTGCCACAAAGAGGCAAAATGAATGAAAAGGGGGAGATTGTCGGAGACTAAGCCCAAACAATCCAATAATTCAATGATAGTCGTTGTGCCTCTCATCGGGTTTTTGAAATGATTTCGATCCACATCAACTGAAATGATTGTTCATGTTGAGAAACCATCAAACACTTTCTCAACACATTTGTTCCTTGAATTGTCCAGACGGATCCTTAACATAGATGTCCTTTTCCCATTGATTGGTTGATTAATAGAGGGGTTTGTTTACCCCTTTAACAACCGGTAACAGTTGATACTAGTAGCTGGTATACCAAACAGGCCCAAACCTATTTTTACCAAAAGGACATCACCTTGGATCCTCATATTTTTCATGAGAAAATCCATAGGACCTGGGGGCACCGCATTTTTCAAACAGATTTACCAACAACTTGCATGATCAAGCACAGGCATTAAGATCCAATGTTTTTTTTAGATGTTATGCATTAACCACCCCGATTTATTAAATACCATATCCTACCAACGACTTGCATTTTGTTGGGTCACCAACTTTTTAACTAAAGATACTAAAAACTCACATGTTCTTTATAGCTCAGTTGACCCTTTCAAACCCCAGACCCTCATGAATCTCGCATCGGTGCAGGCGGATGTGTCGCGTTGCGGAGTCAGCCAGCACGGCTGCTACGATGAGTCTCAGCTCCCTTCTGAGTGCCAGTCGCTTGGTGCAGATCCCGGGGCGGTCCAGATCCAAGTTCGTGGCAAAAGATTATAATATCAACCCTGGGTTAATAAACCCCTAGGCCGTTTAATTGGGGGGATACCATTTAAGTATCAGATTATGACTATTGGGGGAGTACCCCCTAATTAATATAATTGATAAACCATGGTTTATTAATCCGGGGTTGACATTATACAGGGATGGGTCAATCATGTTCCTTATTATATGTGAATATACAGGGGGTTCCAATGGTTTCCATAAATGGGGGTACCCAATAGCTAGATGGTGTCTAAAGGAAGATCCGAGAATAAAATGGATGATTTGGAGGTATACCCCCATGTCAGGAAACTCCCAGGGATGGGTCAATATCATGTTTATCATTGTTTGTCCATTATTTGGGGGAATGAGCATCCATAAATCCCAGTTATTTTTCTTGTTCACAAGGGGTACAGGCTTTTGACATGTTTTGACATGTTTTGACCCATCCCCATATACACCCTCTGGTAATTTAACATAGCTATGGAAAATCACCATTTTTAATGGGAATACTCACTATAAATGGGCCATTTTCAATAGTTTAAACTTGTGATTTCTATGTCAAATCACCTGAGTAAGGATTACACTCGCCGGCGACCAAATCATCCCAATTTAACGAGAAATGGGTGGCTTTTTACGCCATCCCCCACCCTGTGGAGGCAGCATTCGGTGAGAAAACATTACGACCACATTACTCAGCTACTACCCTCTGGTAAACAGCCACATAGCTATTGAAAAAGGCCCAGTCGAAATAGTGGATTTACCCAGCTAAAAAATTGTGATTTTCATTGATTTTCCAGTTTGCTATGTGGCTGTTTACCAGAGGGTATGTGCCATTAAGTGGATTATAATCCCATTACATTCCATTAAACTCATTAAAACCCCATTGAAATGGTGATTACCAGAGGGTAATTGCTAACCACTTACGAAGTTACTATAAGTTGCTTGTGTCTCCATCATATCCCGCGATCCATTGCTTGTATCTTCAGATTTTCCCATGGAAAATATCCCGTAGATTTTCCATGATTTTCCATTACATTCCCGTTAATAATGGTTAATAATGGTTAATCATGGTTAATCATGGTCAATCATGGTTAATAATGAATTTCCCACTATGTTCCCTTTGTTACTGGTTGGGACACCCTGCGACACACTCCTAAGACAGGGAATTTATTTGCAGTGAAGTGTGGTTGATTCTTGTATGAACGTTTATCACCGTGCCCGAGTTTTTTTTGCCACAGAACAACTTTAAAGAATGAGATGGGCATCGGATGGCATAGCTCCAAATCATACCCTCCGGTACTCAAACATGGCAATTGAAAATCCCCATTTAGTCCGATATTCCATGAAATATCACCAGGATATTAATTACCCTCTGGTAAACTAACATAACTATGGAAAATCATAATCTTACTAGGCAAATCCACTATTTCTATCTGCCATGTTCAATAGCAAACTGAAAGAAATTACCAGAGGGTATATCCCATTAAGTGGATGAAACAATCCCATTATATCCCATTAAATCACCATTAAACACCCACTAAATTCTTGTTTTTTGCCATGAAATCACCGTTTAAACACCGTGTTTTGCTATGAGACCAGCTTTGTTATATCCCACACAGAATTTGTTATATCGCCGGGCCGGGAGGGTAAAAAAACTTGTTCCACCAGCCATCCACTTTTTTTGCATTTCATGGTTGAACCATAGTTTAACACTTAAACCATAGTTGAACCATAGTTGAACTTCTTTTTCTTCCGGGTTTTGAATTTTGATCATTTTTGATCTATTTCGTCTTTGTATAACATCCAGCCACTTGAGGCTTAGTTTAGCACCTGCACCTCCTTCGGGTTGTGGCTCGACGACATCGATTTTCCCAAAGGGAAATCGACCAGACATGCGGAATCTATGGGCAATCTATGGGGAATAAGGCATGTATTTTTGTCCTTTTCTTGGGGTGTTTAAGCAAATTCAAGTTTGAGAGGATCTAGAGGGGTTCCGGAGACAGCGTTTTAAGGGGGCACAGGGGTGGCCTTTCTTATGGCAATAGTGCAATTTCGAAGAGCCACAATGGAACATAATTTTCAAATACTGACTGTAGACGGAGCTGACCAACATTTGCCTTCCTATATTGTGCAGACGTGCAGCTGGAAGACCGCAGTGTTCATTTATGTTTTTGAAGCACTTGTGCAATCACATTGGAGCTAATATTTGGATATATATATATATATATGTATATATATATATTTGGCAGTTTGGCATTCATGTCTACTGTAGTTACTCCAGTCTTCCCCTTGAAATCCACTGCTGGATTCTGGCTGGGGCTCGGAACATGGGAGATGTTTGACATGTTTTTCGGGGCGCAAAAGCCACTTGGTTTACCCCAAAATTGGATGGTTGACCCCATTTTTTGGCACCAAGAATGAGCCACATGTATTCTGCTTGGTGGTTTGGAACATGAATGGATTATGACTTTCCTTATATTGAGAATGTCATCATCCCAACTGATGAACTCATATTTTTCAGAGGGGTTGGTGGCTCAACCACCAACCAGAAATGTTGCTAACTATTCGTAACTATTCCATGGATGGAGCATTTGGGTACTGAGTCATTCGCCTTTTATGGATCCATTCGCCATGTGCGAACTGCGTCGGAGCTGTGGTTCAGCTGATCCCAGGTCATCCCAGGTGACCATCACTGGCGATCCCCAGTTCGTCACCAGTTGGATGATTTGTTTGGGTTACCCCCGATGGGAAACCAGCATTAATACATCCATTTTTTCACATGAAATGATATACCCTCTGGTGAACTAACATAGCTATTGAAGATGGCCATTTATAGCGAGTTTTCCCATTAAAAATGGTGGATCGTTCCAGTTCGCTATGTTAAATTACCAAAATGATATAGATATGATATGGACTTACAACGTCTGACTACATCTTTTCCTTTCAGCATCGTCCATTCTGTGGTTTGGTAAGGTCAACCCCGGATTAATACACCCGGTTGATTCAAACTCCGAGTGTTACCTCCAGAAAGTGATGAAACACACATGCTATTTTCCAGTGGTACGGTGCCGATGATCAACAGCCTAGCTTTTTCCGAAATCCGGGGTTGACATTTGCTGATACGCCCCCAACTACTTGGGAGTGGTAAGTGGGTAATCACATGTAATCACCATATTATACCCATCCTCCTAATTTCATCTAATTTCTGAAACACCCCCTAAATCTATGGTCCCAATAAGTGTTTTTATTTTATCCCCTACGAAACAATGGTTTCTGTTTTTTTTTAAAGGGGGAAGTGATTCCCAAGCTATGCCATGTTCAGACCAAGGTGGAGGTGGTGGGGTTCACTTTGCCAGCTGCTACAAGAAGAGTGGATGCCGATATGTCAAGAAGGCGAGTTGTTCGTCCCATGAAATCATTTTAGGCTATTTTCATGGGATGTAAGAAAGATGCTGGGTATCATGTGGACATAGTGACATAGTGGCGATATGAATGGAATATGAAAATATGAATGGAATATTGGTTGATACCCTCCAGTAGTCATCAACCATGGCCAGCTTGGAAATCCACCCAGCGTTTGGAGCGTGTTTACGGTGAGTTCACCAGTTTGCAACTAACCACTTGAATCATCTTGAATCTAGTTGGTAACTGGGTGATACCCCATGAACATATACAAACATATACCTCGCCCCTGTGCCAGAAGAAAGGGGAAAAGAAGTTGGCAATTTCCGTGGTAAATCTGCCATCAATTTTCTGGGTGAATCATCCCCCAAAATGGCCATATTTCACGTATTTTCAAGCCATGTTTTATACATTGGCAGTGCATAGTAACCTGGTTGGTGGTTTCAAACATGACTGGATTATTTTCCATTTCATTAATATGGGATATATCATCCGAAACCCATTGACTTTCACTCCATCATTTTTCAAGATGGTGAAATTGCACCACCAACCAGAAAGATATATTAAGTGGATTATAATCCCATTCCATTCCATTAAATTTTAAATCCCATTAAAATCCCATTAAATTCCATTTGAAGCAATGTGTTTTTCATGCACTGGATCAACCATTGACATGACCATTGGAACAAATCAACAGTAATCATTAAGATCATTGACCATTGAAAGTAAAGAACAACAAGTGAAACAACAGTTAATACATGTTAATACTACCAATATTTTCAACTATATTATATCATTATAATCATTATTCAATCTTAACATGCGCCAGTATTACCCATTGACATCCATTGACATATTCGCCATTCAGCAACCATCAATCCGGATGTCTCTGGATGAACCATTTAAGAAGGGTTTCCTACTCATCAAGCAGCATGAAAACCATGAAACTGGTGCTCCATTTTAATGGAAGTTCACGGGAGTTTATGGTGATTAATAGGGCTTCAACCGTTGAACCAAGAAAAATGAGGATCTTACGGAAAAAAAACATGGGAATACCTTCTGGCAATCATCTCCATGGCTGAAATCAGATCCAGGCTAGTGAAGCGGGAATCTTCCCCAGCCACGTTTACCCAAGGGTCTTGTAGGTTAGATCTGAATCATCATGAACATCAGCATGGAAAACCCCCCAAAAAAACACCATAGAAATCCATCATTAATCACCATGAATTAATCATCATTAATCACCATCAATCATCATTAATCACCATGAACATCACCATAAATTCACCATTCGCTTCGTTCCATCCGTGGCAGGAGGATGTCACCTTATGCGGCGTCAGCCTCTACGGCTGCTACGCTGTCAAAGAGCTCCCTTTGGCATGTCAGCACTTGGGACCGAAATGGTTCTTGGAGTCTGGATTTGTATTATATATATATGTATATATAGATGTAATTATATATATATATATATATGTGTGTGTATATATACACATGTATTATATGGAAAATATGTGGAACATATATGGGAAAATATATGGAACATATATGGGAAATATATATGGAACATATATGGAAAATATATGGCTATGATGATGATGATGATGATTCTTGTTTGGGCTGAGATGAGTTGGTGAAAGGTGGATGAACCATGGCCCCCTCGATGATTTATGGCATTTATGGTGCTGATAGACTTTCCTACGGTATCTACGTTCAAAGCCACATTTGGTACCCAAATGCTCCATGGACTAGTCGCCAACATTCGTGGATCATTTCTGGGGCATTCCAGCACCATGGTGCATTTGGGATTCATAAAGGACAATACCCTCTGGTTATGACTAACAGTTTGCCATGGAAAATCACTATTTCTAATAGGTAAACCATCTATAAATGGGCCATTTTCCATGGCTATGTTAAATAACCAGAGGGTACTTTGCGAGGCTTTATGCACTTTTGGATACTTTTGGGATATAAACAAAGTGTCAATAGTGTTGCGCTCTGCTCTAAACGTGCCATAGCTGCTGGACTGCAAAAACACGGGGACAGAACATCGGAACATGTTCGAAAAAACACATTTGGTCCACTCCAATTCCATCGACTTTAGCATACCGTTTGGGACAGCAACTTTACCCTCTGGTAAACGTTTACAGTACAGTTTGCGAACTGGAAAATGGCCATTGAAATAGTTGATATACCCAGCTATAAACTGGTGATTTTCCATAGTTTTTTGTATGTTTACCAGAGGGGTAATGTTCAGTGATTCCAAATCTTCGTAGCACTTCATCGATTTTTGATTATTGATGTTTCTGGCAAGAATGCTCGGGGAAAATTTCTGTTGCTTGGTGATTCAGTGCAACCTGCCGCCCCAAAAAGAGTCACCTGAGTCACCTGTGATCAGATCGTCGTTGGTCGCTGGTCGCCTTCCCATGGACTGTTGGGGAAGCCATGCCATTTTCGCATCACAAGATCCCACAACAGCCTGGCCGCCAGTGGGGAACACGATCCAAAATCCCAAGCACAAATCATCCGGTGTACCCCGTAATGACTGTTGTTGGCTTGCTGTGGAAAATGACTAAAACATATTAAAACGGTCAATCATCGAACTAAACTGGCCACGGATGGCGGCTTCCAGTTTGCAAACTGTCATTTTTTACCAGAGGGCAAGATGATCTGTCTTTAGAGTTTTATTTTTTTTTGGCTATGATCCGCAAAATGCATCAATCATTGGATTGGTTTTGTTGAGAAAATTGACACCGGAAACCATGGTTTTCCCAATGAACTATGGATACATCCGGAACTTTACCCTCTGGTAAACATACAAAAAACTATGGAACATCATCATTTTAATGGGAAAATCCACTATAAATCACCATTTTCCATAGCAAACTGTAAACGTTTACCAGGCCGGGTATTTTTTGGGGGGTTCCAGTTTTCCATTTTCCCAGCACCAATACATCCGAGGCCGCAGGTCCGCGGCGTGCGAGTGCGATTGTCCTGAGATGGCGCGACTGTCGCCATGGCCGGTTAGGGGGAAGCGTTTCGTGAGATTTTTCTGCAAGGTTTTACTATACCCATATGCTCCATGTATAGTATATTTACCTACATGACTGGGTGATTTATGGGGAAAATGATCCATGGGAAAATGATAGGAAATGATGGGAAAATGATGGGATTACCCTATGGTAATTTAACATAGCTATTGAAAATGACCATAGAAATAGTGGATTTTCCCATGAAAAATGGTGGATCTTTCCAGTTCGCTATGTTAAATTACCAGAGGGTATATACATTGGTTCATGACTTCAGAAACATAAGTGATCGTTGATGAACTAAATGTTTTAAGGATTGATATACTGAATGAACTTGACTATAATTGGGGATTGCCTAAGCTAGGGGTACCCCGCAAGTCATCCATTTATAGATGGGATTTTCCACATTATAAACAATCCAGCTATTGGGTACCTCCATTTATGGAAATCCCCATATGAAGATCAAGACAGATTAAATTGATATTAATACAATAAACATCAATACACATCATAAATAGTAAAATTTGTGACAAAGACCAATTTAAACACCAGAAACATCAACACACATCAATAAACAACGAGAAACATCAATAAACATCTAGAAAGAACTAACCATAAATAAACATCAAGCAGGTTTATAAATAAGCAGTAACAACACAATGATAACAATCAATAACCATCAATGAATGCACATCGTATATGGCCCATATCCCGTCAAGAAAAGATTCAAACAAAATCACAAAAGTATGTCGACCTTTGTTGAAGGGCCCATTTTTGAGTGCGAAATTTCAGGTCAACTCCTGGTGTGGCTCTTGATTATTTTCGGACGACTAGACATGGCGTTGACGGTCGTGGCGTCATGGATAAAAAGAAGTGGCAGCAACCGAGCGTCTGGAAAATCGGTGAATCCCTGACGAAAAACTGAGCGATTTGAAAACCCCATGGTAAAAACTAAGCCATGGGAAAACTCACCGCGGCTTGCAGTGCAAGAATTTTCCCTTGATCTTCATGGAATCTTTCACAGGAGATGCAAGTCTCCAAGTTGCTCTTCGTCAGTTTGGCGCTGGCTTCGAAGGCACTGAACTCTTGAGAGTGTGTAGCTTCCTACCTCGAAGCTAGCATGATTATACACATCCAAAAAATATTTTGTACAAGATATTATTAATATTTATTTCTGAATATCATGATATTATCCTATTATAATATATTATCATATATTATCAATGTTATTTCAATGCATAGACCCTTAGAATATACATGACATTTAGTTATACATATTTTATTTGCAGCTCGTGTGTCGTTTTTCATAATGGTCGCTTTCAACGGGAAAGAAATCGCGCGGAACCTGTCTAGCCGTCTGTTGGATCAAATAGTCGTTCCCGCATTCTGCGAAACAGTTTTCGAACGATGATTCGAGGTGGGAGGAGTCTGGGGGCGGATTGACCAAGCTCGGCGAGCTTGGTGAAACAACATGAAAATTGGGTGCAGCTGTTATGCAATTGGGATTTCGGTACTTGGGGGTGCACTTCCAGTTTTTTTGTGCATGTACAAAAAAATAGTTTGGTTGGTGCTTTGGAACATGAATTTTATGACTTTCCATTCAGTTGGGAATGGAATAATCATCCCAACTGACTTTAACTCCATCATTTTTCCAGATGGTTAAAACCACCAACCAGAAATATATATATATATATTTATATATATATATGAAGTGGATTATAATCCCATTCCATTCCATTAAATTTTAAATCCCATTGAAATCCCATTAAAATCCATTAAGCACTATTAAATCATGGGTAACCCATTAAAATCCCATGAAAAACCCCATTAAAATCCCACCAACCAGTTCGATCGCAACGGTGATCCCAGGATGCCATGTAGCGACTGGTTGGCTTCGGGATGATGCTGTGATGAAATCCGAAATCCGTGTTCTCATCCCGAGATCCAAGTGATATCCCAAGTTATATCCATAGGAAAACCATAGGAAAACCATAGGAAAACCATAGTTGTTTAATGGGATTTAATGGGATTTAATGGCACTTACCCTCTGGTAAACATACAAAAAACGAACTGGAAAGATCCACTATTTTATAGCTGGGTAAATCCACTGTTTCGACTGGGCCATTGTCAATAGCTATGTTAATATTAATTTACCAAAGGGTATCTATAGACTATAATGTAATTCAAGATATTTTTAAGATTATATCATGTATCCCAAGTTATATCTCATCATATCCCTATGCCTGTGAGAATCCAAGTGATGTCCCAATGCATCAGCACCACTTTCTCAACAGCCAGGTCTTTGCTTTCTGGTGAGTTGGTTGTCCGTGCAGGGCTCGCGGATGGTGGACATCCAAGAACACGTGGCTCAAAGTCCCTGGGGCCGAGAAGGGGAGGAGAAAACCCTGGGGAATTCTTTCCTGTTTTCAGCACCAGTAAAACGGGTGTTGAAGCAACAATCATTTAGAATATCAATGAATATCATAGGTGTATAACCAATAAGATGATAATGATATAAATTTTTCATATACAGTAACCAATATCAATGATATAAGAATATCAACAATATCAACAATTGACCACTTACTAACCACTAAGATGTCGGTTCTGTGACAGAGATGTAAAAATGGTGGATTTCTCCATCCGAAATTGAGGTGCTGAACATGGAAATTCACCAGCCAAGTTATGTGGATTTCAGCATAAAAAAACGGGAATTCAACCAATGAATCATGGAACAAATGGGAGCTCTGAAAATGGGGTATACCCACTTATACCCCAAAGCAAACAATTTTAGTACGGATAAATTACTATTCACCACTGAATTTTGTGGTATATATATATAGATGTCCTATTTCAGCCACAGCCATTCATAATTTCTGGTCCTCAGAAAACCTATCAGGATCTTTGGGACTTTTGGACCGGCCCGATTGAAGCACTTCACCTACAGGCAATGTACCCAGAAATCGTGGTTGAATTGCCCAATAGAGGTGGCTTTTGTTGTGTGCAGTTGAGGGTACCCAGCCAAGATCCTCTGGCTACCTGAATCTTTAAATCAAGAGGTGCTGAGATAGGCAGAGATATTCAGTCTTATTGATTTATTGGTTCTGTCCCTACACTTATATTAGATGTTGCTGTTTGCCCATTTTAAGTAGGCTTTCATTATTTTCATTGACCTTGACATTTGGCTATCACGACCTTTTGTTCCGTCTGAAACTGAATTCTGAGTGCTTTCCCTGCAAAATTGGCTCTACTTAGATTTGTGGATCCATTTGTCCCCGTCCGTGGTCGTCATAAATGCAAGGCCCAAAAAATGAGCTGATGCAAAAAGATAGTAAACTTTGGCGATTTCCATTCAACATCAGATTCCAGCCTAAATCTGATTTCCTAAGGATCAATGGCCATGCCATAGTTCAAACAAATAAGCCCAGGTGGTATCCCCAACAGCAAATGTCGGAAAAGTGTGACAGCAACCAGTGAACAGCTGTCAAGTTTTAAAGCTGGCGCAACTTCGCGACTTGGCAACTTGCTATTTACCCTCTGGTAAACAGCCACATAACTATGGAACATCACCATGATAAATGGGAACATCCACTATTTCTATGGTCATTTTCAATAGCTATTTTGACACATCCGGAGGGTACAAACAATGACTTTCACACCTTGTTGAAGTTAGACAACCACCAGACTTGACATGAAGGAAGCACCACATGTTCTCACCAGGTCGCCCTACTGGAAGCCGAGGTGGCAACAGCAGCAGCATTGTGCTGGAGGGCGAGGCGGCAAATTTGAAAAACAGTACTGTGGTCAAAACAATAACTGGTTGGTGGTTTGGAACATGAGGTTTTTTTTCCCATCATATTGGGAATGTCATCATCCCAACTGACGAACTCATATTTCTCAGAGGGGTTGAAACCACCAACCAGCCATAAATGGCTGGTATAAACCATCAAGCATATTGGGTGGTTTTTTATGGCTTCACCCACAGTAGTTCAAAAATTCTGTGGCGAAGTAGCTGCTCATATTTTTTTTGAATCTTGTAGAATATTGAATCAACGACTCCTGGTTGGTGGTTTGGAACGTGAATGGATTATTTTCCATTTCATATATGGGATAGTCCTTCCCATTGACGAATTCATATTTTTCAAGATGGTTAGCCAGCACCACCAACCACTAATCCATCCCCAGAAATTCTGTTTCTCCAGAGGCCCGAATGTTTAGTTTGGGGATGAAATATTCGATGAAATCGTTGCCTGGAAGAACAAAACGGGGCTAGTCTTGGGAGGATGGGATTGTCTCCAACAGCCAGATATAGTGTCTGAAAATGGTTCCCCAGATTCCGGAGCCGCGTTCAAAACTACCGACCCCCTGAGTTTTCGTTGGAATTCGCGGAAAGGTTGAACGGGACACCACGCGCGCTTGCGCAAGCTTTTCACAGGCTTCGCATGTTCGCGTATGTTCGCGCAAGTTGAGCGAAAAACCGTTGGGATTCAAACTGTTCGTCCAAAATCTGCTTCGCGCTCGCCTCACGCTCGCGCAAAACCGTATGATCCCAGAAAAGCCCGGCGGTTTGCGCGTTCGCTGACCGCGAGAGGTGAACTGAACATGGCCATTCGGAGGTTTCATTTTCAGCACCATCCATGATTCACTGGAGCTACCCTCTTGGTAAACTAACATAGCGAACTGGAAAGATCCACCATTTTATATGGGTAAATCAACTATAAATGGCCATTTCCAAATTAGCAGAGGGTATATTTTTGGTCGGTTTCCGTTTTTTTTTCTGAAAGTAACCATAACCAGCAAAGGATTTTTTTTTTTTGGACTACCAAAGATGGACCATGTTTTTTGTGAAAGTCATGCCCGAATTTGAGACCTGGGAACGAAATGTTTTCAGAGAACAACGCGTCCTAGGTGGGGGAGACTATATAATATGGTGCGTCCAGCTGGTGTTTTGTATGTTATGTTTTTATTCATTTTTATTCTATTGCAACATGTGCAGGTACTGTACTTGTACCATATAAAACAATAGTTTGGGAATGTTTGGGAGGTATATCCCCTTCGATAGGCCTGAAAAACGGACCTTGCAAATTAGATACTTTTCGTAGAACAACCATCCCCAAAAATGATGGGTTTGCACCCTCGGTTCACCACGCGAATATATGCTGTAATTAGTTCTGAACATAGGTGTTTTACAGCTCAAAAATATAGTCCCTATGGATCCAAGTACCTGCCTAGGAAGTGTTTTGGGTATGATTTAGATATTTAGGGGGTTAGCCGTACCTTCTCAGACTCTCAGACAGTGTTTGGATCCATAGGGAGTTTATCTTGTTTTATCACCATCAAACTCGGTTGGTACCCAGTTTTCATCACAGGACGAAGCAACGCCGGCCAAGCTTCCTGAGCCCATTCCTGAGCCGGAGGAGGTGTCGAAAAGAGAAATGTGGGATCCACGAACTGAAAAAGTTTCGTTGTGTAATAACCAAAAAGATAGTGTGGGTAAAACAATGCCATAAACCACCCATGACTGGGAATAACAAACATACCACCTATCTATGGTGAGTTGGAAGATGGTTTATGGCATTGTTTTACCCACACTATATATGGAGGTTTCCTGAAATAGGGGTACCCCCGGTGATCACATCCATTTTAATGGAATTGTTCATTATACACCATCCAATTGGGGTACCCCCCTTGGCATGGAAATCTCCATTAATTTGATATATTTAATAGGGGAAACGACAAGGGATGAGAATCCACTATCTAACATGAGATCCATTGAGTCACAGTAGTTACATGATTAAAGAAAACCGATCTTCCAACCTAAAGTTTCCTGAAAATTCTCCAATGGTACTAATATATAGACTCCAAAATGACCCACCGCAGGGCGCTTCCCATCCCCCCTAGGGTCGGCTCGATGGGGGTTTTCTGGGTTACACAAAGTGGGTTATTCCGAAGTATGGCCGAAATCTGTTGAAGAAGGAATTTCTCCAAGATATTTCCGATTTGATTATGGAGATTCTCCAAGTTTCTCCAGAATATATACATGATTATGGTTATCCAGAATTTCTCCAAGTTTTCGTTTTTTGTCATGTCCATATTCTATCATATTCTATCTACTGAATCTACTTGACTCCAGGATGACAAAAAATATGAGTAATCTATCAATATGGAATAATATGGACCTATTGGTGAAAATATCATGTCCTCACATTGCGACGTCAATGGAAATGATGGGAACTGTACTGTAGGGGTATACAACTATATATCCCAAATGAGCAAACTTTTCAGCCTACTGAATCATCAAAGCAAGAATTATGTGATGGTGATATTTGATTGAATCATCAAATAACCAAATATTGTTATTTTGTTTTCCGTCGTCCGTCAACAATTAACGGGAACATTATTAATTCATTGACAAATCAGAGATAGGTGAACAACTTCCAATATATATATATATGTAATATATGAATGGATGTAGTCAAGTACAATTGGTATGAAGCGATATGTCATAATATATATATACACATACACATATACATACGTACATTCGTTGTCTTTATACCCCAGGTGAGCAGTAGAAAAAACACTTGGTTGATGTTTTTAATCTTTATTCATTGGATTGGTTTAAAGGAACGCTTTCAACCGGAAAACACGATATTTGATGGTAAAAACCTTGGTTTTCAGTGAAGATTTGCCAGCAAAACCAATCCAATTGACCATTTTGTAGGGATACCATGGAAGCCATATACCAGCACTGCCAGCTGTCGGGTGACTAAGCCGAATCGGGTGAAATCCATACCCGAAACTTTACACTTTACACTCCAAAGTCTACCCTCTGGTAAACATACAAAAAACTATGGGAAATCACCATTTTATAGCTGGGTAAATCCACTGTAAATGGCAATTTTCAATAGCTATGTTAGTTTACCAAAGTCGACACTCCACAATCCCCACTCCACACTTCACGCTGTACACATTTCCTTTCCTACTCAACTCTCCCCTGTTTCTACTCTACACTTCACACTCCACACTCTGCACTCGACCCCATTCCACGCTCCAGAGTCTATACTGGTACGGTAACAGGGGAAAACGTACAACACTGTTTGAAATAATTTGTTTCGCAAAAGTGTTTACGTGACGTGACTGCATTCGGGTTTGTTGGTTTGTCTTGTTTTTTTTCTCTCCAGACCTACGTTTGAAAATTCGAGATTTGGTTCATGTCCGTCGAACCCCACCAATGGACCAATAGCAGTAACCTTGGACCATTGATCAACAGTATGTATAGTATCGTAGAGTTTTATTTTGTTTAGGGGCACCCCCCAAACACCTAGTGGATGTAAATAAAGGCAAGCAATATTCACTGGTCCAACCAATGAATTGTGGGGTGCCACACTATCAATTGATACAAGAGATTCTGCTGCAATCCACCAATGATTCATCAGTGATTTATTCTAAACCATTGTTTTGTCGTTACCACCAATAGAAATCGTTGTAATTGGCAGATGATAGCCAGTGATTCACTACATATAGGTGAACCAAGTCACCAGTGATCCATCTGGATGCATGTGATACACTATCCAGACCAAGCTCCACATCATTTGGTCACCAATTCAGTGATTCACCAGTGATTCACCACAGATATTCATACATAAATTATATAAATATTCAGTACCAACATTTGCTTCACCAGATCTTCATTACAGATATTCACTAACACAGATACTAACCCATAGGATTCGCCAGCGCTTCACCCAAAAACTTACCTCATCGCTGCCTTCGCTCGCAGATTGAAGATGTGACCCCGGACGAGCCGTTGGAGGACTGGGTCTGATCAATTCACATCCACCTCCGGGGAATCGATTCGCTGGGGCTTTCACAGAATTGGATGATGGGAATTTGTTGACACCGGAAACCCCCAAAAAACAATTTGATCGGTCCAAAACCCATTGGTTTTTTCCATGTTTTTTCGGTGAAAAATTTCCCGACTAAACCAATCCACAGCTGGTTGGTGGTTTGGAACATGAATTTTATGACTTCCCATCATGTTGGGCATGTCATCATCCCAACTGACGAACTCACTCAATCATTTTTCAGAGGGGTAGAAACAACCACCAACCAGTAATAGACAAAACCAAAAACAAACCCTTTATTTATTCACCATGGACCTGGTGGACCTGGTGGACCTGGTGGACCTGGTGGACCTGGTGGACCTGGTGGACCTGGTGGACCTGGTGGACCTGTTGGCCTGGTGGACCTGGTGGACCTGGTGGACCTGGTGGACCTGGTGGACCTGTTGGACCTGGCGGACCTGGTGGACCTGGTGGACCTGGTGGACCTGGTGGACCTGGTGGACCTGGTGGACCTGGTGGACCACCAACCAGACCGGGTTCCCTAAAACGTCCAAGTTGTGGAGGTCCCGGCTCCTTCGCCAGCGCCAGAGGTCCCGGAAGCTCGGATGGTGATGAAAAGTCAAGTTTGGGGAAGCAAAAGTCATTCGGTCGGCCTGGGGAAATGAACCCACAATCATTGGGGAAATTATATATATATATATTATATCTATATATATATATTGTATATTGTATATATGTATATATTGTATATATCTAATGATATATTGTATATATCTAATAATATATATATACCTGCAACTTCCTGATGCTTAAAATTTTGGTCGTTTCCCAAACAGCTAAAATTTCAGCCGTTTCAAAACAGAAATGCTCTTGTTTTCAAGAAATGCCGTTTCAGCCCTCGGTAAGGTT
>Ga0126342_10008870_pt1 | contig 18011 bp, 17 predicted proteins | sample Cyp1metagenome_FD_92528 | JGI IMG/M metagenome (GOLD analysis project Ga0126342, IMG submission 92528) | Coral microbial communities from Lord Howe Island, Old Settlement Bay, Australia - Cyphastrea 1 metagenome | ecosystem: Host-associated > Invertebrates > Cnidaria > Coral ... | reverse complement strand
TTACCGCAAATTACCCCTATACTTTGTTGGTGAAATCATTTAAATCCCATACTATCCTTGTGTATCTACTGGAGGGATCTGGAGGATGGAAGTTGGGCGGAAAGCCGTTGATATCCTGGGCTGACTGGGTTCAAAGGCATCTCAGCGGGACTGAGCTGTACAGTAGCTGAAGTGCTGGTTAAAATTTGACGGCTAGAACCTTGAGAATAGGTTTCTGGAAGATGATTTCCGAGACTGGCAATATCTGGCAATGTTGAGGGTTGATGTTGAATTCGGGTACCATGGGTACCGTAAAAAGTGAACCAGCATATTTGATATTTCGTTCCAAGTTTGTGTCAGACTCCGATTGTGTCCTTGAAGCGACAGTAAAGCGTCAAGCAATAGGCAGGATAAGTGGGCATGGATTCGAGGGGCAGAACCTGAATGGGTTTGGATGGCCGGACATATCCGGACATCATCTTCAAAGTGGGTATGGCCGTCAAGATTTATCAAACAATCAGATCGGGTGGGAAGGTTTCAACCAGGCCTATATTGAACATTATTGAAGCATATTGAACCACATGATCCCGTGTCTGATAAAATCTGTCTTTTCCGGAAGCTCGACGTCGGATGGCGGTGGAACCAACAACCACTGGGATTCATTCAGGTTTACATCATAGATCATCATAGAGCCACCAGGCTGTGACATTTTGGTCGGGCATCCCCAACCTTTTCCCATAAGGGTGTCATTGGTCTTGGCTCCAAGGATTCCCTCGATCCGAAACTTGGACACGGGTTATCACGGCTTTGTTGGAGCCTTGGCGATGCCGCTGAACCTCCAAGATATCCAGGTTGAATCAGGTCGAGGCAAGTCGCGTATGGTACATACAGTGTATAGTGATGATATAGTGATGTATAGCGTATATGTATGTATATGTATATGTGTACCTACTGAAACTTTTACCCTCATTTTTTAGGGTTGAAAACATAATAGTTTACTATTTTCATCATAAGGGAAAAAACGATTACTATTTCCAAAAATAGTAGTCTATTTTTCCAACCACCTGGTTTTCAATATATTGATTAATGTTAATTGTATATCTATGTGGGTATGGGTTCATTAGGTACCACTTCCCATCAAGTGAAGCCAACTCCAGTGGGGTTGAATGTCTGCAAGAAATGGCCCGAATGATAGGTTGTGCTGGTATTAGCTACCAACATTTATCAATTATTCCGGGTTACAAGTAAATCAATCAAATGATAAGGAAAGAATGGGCTAGCAAGTCCAACCATGTAGGCATCACTGGTTTTTTAATCTGATCACCCAAGAATGCGTATTCCCCAAATAACGGATGATAGTGGTAGTTCACCACTTCTGGGTATATCTCTCACCTTGCCAATTCCTTATCGCTGCCCCGTGGGCCCCGTGGGCAATATGATGATGCTGAACCTCAACTTCATACCTGCCACAGGCAGCCGGGGCCCCCATTTTCCGCTCAGACTGGGCGGTGAATCAGGTTGCCTGGGCATGTCTGGGTGTGGTTCCCACACAACTCCATCAAGGGTTGGTTGATATATAAAACATGCATATATTATATGAATATTTCCTCATGGGCTACATAGTTTGCATGGATCTATGTATATAAACATCAATGATATGATATGATATTATGTAGTGTTACTTAATTAGATTGTTATGAATGATTCAGGGGGATAATGCGAACCAAGTTTGATTGGCTCTGCGGCATGGCTGTTTATCACTCAATAGGGTGGTTTACCACATGCCATTTTGATCTGGCTTTGCTTCCCCAACCGCAATGGATTGTGTTGGGCTGGCTGTGGAGTGGGAAGCCAATGTTGAACTACGGGACCGTATTCGAGAGGACAAACGCGTCCTGGTTTACAATGATGCTGACAAGTGGTGCAAGCCCACTCGAAACAATGCAGTGGCCAATGCTATGGTGGTACTTCCAGTGTTGAAGCGGCTTGGAAAACATGAAACCAAGACCCTCCCACACCTTGATGACCTGATTGTTGAAGTCACTACATTGTTCCAAACATGTGGATTGGGATTGGGGAACAAGATGCCCTACAAGACTAGCAATGAGATCAAGAAACTTGCTGGCTTTGTCAAACGTCGCAGTTACAGGAAGGAAGTCACCAAGGAACGGGGTTAGTGGTTTTGGCTTGCTTTATGGTTTTTATGTTTGCACCAACTTCCCAGTGGGTTTGGTCATCACAATTTTGAACATATGGTTCAAAAAGGATCATATAGAGTTGAACTTCATTCCAACTATGACCAATGATTGATTTCCCATGTTTGCCACCCCTGTCAGGATCCAGAGTTCCATGAACTCATCTTGGAGTATGATCCGACCATGAAGGACCATGGTGAACTTTTATTTGATAGTCATGTTTGGTTATAAAAAGTTCATAGTTGAGTATGGCCAGCAATATTTAGTGGTTTCAACTGCAGTGGTTCTGTGGTCATGATATCTATCACAAACCCCAAAAAATATCAAAACATAATTTATCATAATTCAAAGCATGATACACTCATCACCATTTCCTTTGGCCCTGGTTGCAGGAGGTCATTGATGCCTACCTAGCAAAATGCCGTCGGTCCAAGTCGAGTGCTTCAAGTGCTTCTTTGGGAGACTCTGGGGGGGGCTCTGATGGGGAGAACTCTGAGGATGCGGATGCTGATGCTGACCCGGAATCCCAGCAAGAGTTTGTTGACTTCAAAAAATGGTTGGATGAGAAGATGCCTGGTGGTTCTGAGGATGCCCCACCCAAGTCGATTGAGAAACCCAAAGCCTGTTTGAAGTGTGGTGCTACTTCCTGTGATTGCATCTCAGTGTGCACTATGTCTTTTATTTTTGTAATTCATCCCCATCTTTACCAAGAGTTGACCAATTCCAATGTTCAATATGTGAATATATGTTATACTTCATGTGGTCTTATGGGCCCAGCTTGTCCTGTCCCAGTTCCATCCTGCCAATGCCAAGGTACTCAGGTTGCTTCCAAGCTGAAGGCTGCTCGTGAGCAGATTGCTCAAAGGTTGGCTGAGCTCCGGAAGAAGAGGGAAGAGAAGCTCTCCTTGGTTTCATGGGATCATTTCTGGTGGGTAGTTGGCACTGGGTAATTGATGGGTTTGGGGTTATTACCATACAATTATCCTCCATGGCTTTTACTCTGGGCCCAAACATATCATGGGGGTTCATCCCACTACCCATTAATTTTCTTCTGGCTACTTGCCTTTCTGAGGAGTGGCCCTCCGAAGAAGCGCCAATGCTTTGATCAACAGGGTGACAAAGGCAAGGGTATCCAAATTATGTGAAGGTTCCATTACCTTTCATTCAACCCTGCATCATATTGGTGAATACAATAGTCCTGAGAAATGGATATCAAAGATGTTTGTGTTGAAAATAATTTATTGTAATGCACTCATTCTGAACCTGAAGGGCAATCCACAAGTTGAACCCCTTTTTCACAGGTCCTACTTTGCCTGCCATGAAGGCAGCAATGGTTGCAAGGGATACGGATGAAACCCAACCCCTTGAAGCGGAAGTTTTTGGTGACATTGGTGCCTTTGACCTTGCTATGCCCATTGATGAAGAGCAAGAGGATGAACCTGGTATGGATGATGTAATCAATACTGCTAATGCTGAGATTGCCGAACCCCAACTGAAGGTGCTGAGTTGTGAACAAAATATGGTTAAGGTGCACTGGGATCATCTTACCTCAACTTGGGTGATTGATCATACCACATCATATGCCCATCAAATTGTTTAGCATCCAATGGACAATCATTGATTGATGATCGGTGGCACCATTGCCCATGATGGTATGCACTTATATGTCTATAATCTATAGTTTCTCTTCCTTTCCATATCCTGATAATTCCTGGTGTCTTCCCCCAGCCATGCAGGTTTTGACTCGTAGAGATCAGCTGAGCATGAAGGAGAACAAGGAGAAGCAGAAGCTAGCGGAAAAGGAGAAGAAGGAGAAGCAGAAGCTAGCGCAGAAGGAGGAGAAGGAGAAGCAGAAGCTAGCGCAGAAGGAGGAGAAGGAGAAGCGAAAGCTAGCTGACAAGGAGGCAAAGGCTTTGGCGAAGCAGAATGCGAAGGAGGAGAAAAAGGCAACGGCCAAGGCAAAAGGGAAAGCTAAGGCTGCAGCTGCCAAGCCGGAGACAACGGATGAGAGTGAAGAGGAAGTTGAGAAAAATGTAGGTGGAAGGAAGCCTACAAAGCTTCAGAAACCAACGGAGGAGGCTGCTGAGAAGGAGGAAGATGAAGAGCCAAGAGGCAAAAAGCCCAAGGTGATGGCTGAGAAGAAGGAGAAGGCTGTCCCGAAGAGAAAAGCAAAGGCCAAAGCTGCAGCCAAAGCCAAAGATGATAAGATGGTGACACCCAAGAAAAAATTGTTCTCCAGTGAGAGTGACAGTGATGATGAAGCTGGAGATGATGGTGAATGCCCTGATGGAAAGCCAGGAGACGCTGCAAAGGTCAAGGAAGCCTTGGAGAGGTGCGCACCTGAGGCCCACAAGAAGAAGAAGAAGAAGGGAGGAGTGAATTCCCAGGAGGCGGAGTCAGCATGCAAAGCTTCTGAGAAACCCAAGGGGAAGACCGCAAAAGTCAACCTTTCGCCCTTCGCCAAGAAGGAAAGAGCCCGGAGAAAGAAAACTGAGAAGGCTATCATGCATCAGGGACCTGAGGAGGATACGATGATCCAAGCCTTGTGTTTGCAACACATGCGGAATGTGGAAAATATGAAGTATGAGGAGGTGAAAGACTACTTGCGGGAGAAGTTGACCAACAAGCATGCAAAGGAGTTCAAGCTGGACGAATATTGGGGAGGACAGCTTGTGGTGTCAAAGTCCCTGAGCTCGGTGATGGCACTGCGAGAAAAGCCCCCCAGATTGCCTACTTCAAGCCATATGGCACATCGCCAACTGGATGGAATTTTGGCATGGTCCTGGTATACGTCTCAGCTTCTTTGATGGCCACTAGACTGCATCAACCAAATTTATTTTTAGATATATAATATATATTTGGTTTGTTTGTTTGGTATTCAATGTTCCATCCAACATTGGTGAAATAGATACAGTATTCTTTTATGAAACAAAAATGACCTATTGGATAAGGGTGAGGCATGGTTGGATCATCCAATATCATTTACTGATTACATATATGATTCTATGTCCCATTACCTCTGCATCATGTGTCTTATCCATCTCATGTTTTGCCCTCTGCATCAGGCTTCGTGGTTGGAGGAACTCCCCAAGACGGACTTGATGGCTTGGCAGGACCCCACAGGCAAGGTTCAAACCCAGATCTTTTACATCAAGTACAATGTGAGCGTTGCTGCCACCAAATTTAAACCCAAAGCAAGTGGCTGATGATAGCTTTTCCATTTGGTCTGCAGATTGGAAGGGTAGCAACATGTTCTTTGTTCAAAAAAATGGTTTCAAGTCTGCATCCTATAAAACAATTATACCAATATCTATCATATATTTTGATTGTTATGAAACCCTTTCTAATCTCAAAGCATCGTACTTGTTTGATGTCCTACCCTTGGTTTGGATGCCGTGCAGACTAGCTTCAGCCACGTTCTGGTCTCCAAGCTCATCTGCTTGGGATATGATCCATCCATTTTACCTTAGCTTGAGATGTCAGGGGTACAGGCTTTGCGGCATTGCTGAGGCAGCATTGTAATGACCACACTGATTCTCAAAGAAGTAAATACCATGGTACTCCTACATGACCTTGTTTAACATATATATTTTGGGTCTGAAGGCATTTTGGATAAAAAATCATTTCATGATTACTTATCTTTAAATATGTTATATTATCTTCAGTTCAGTGAGCTTAGCCTGTAACATGTTGGCTACCCCACTGTCCAGGGAAGGTGGGAGCCAGTCGCAAGATGGCAATTTGAGTTGGGTCATTTAGGCGTGGGGAAATCCTCACAACAATACATCTGGAGATCAGCGGTCAAAAAATATGGTTTGTTCCTATCACATTAGGGATATTTTTTTAGGTTTTGTACTATCCTCAAATGAAGACAACAAACATCTGATATTTGAGAGATCTTTGGATTCATGATTGGGAAACTTATATCATTAATTTATATTAATTTCCCATTCAACATGGACTCAACCTGTCTCACCCAAACCTTCACTTTCCCAATGTGAACACATGCTTGTCCCAGCCACACTTCTGCGGCCCCAAGGCTGGACCAATGCCTTCGATGCGAGGCAAGCGCTGGGCAGTCAAGCTTGGTTTGGAGGAGGATGAAACATGTACAACCTGCCTGTTTAACCATGGCAGTGATGATTCAATCAGTCATGAGTTTCCTCGGTGCCCAATTTTTTTGTGGTGACAAAGGTGGAAATGAAACATATTCTAACATGATACTTTCAGTTGATTTCATTCTGGAGCACTCTTCACCTGTGAATGCATCCAACGAAAGCTGCTATGGATCAAATATTCAAAACAAAACAGCTGGTGAAAACCATGAGATTTCCACAGTATTTATTTAGCAAAGAATGTTTTTTGTGGTGAAAATTAATGTCATAGAGATGCCCTTAAGTCAATGGTTGCTAGACCATTAGGCATTCTCTTCCTTTGACCCTCCTTGGATAGTGCAGAAATGGCCTGGTCTGCGCAGTTCACGGATCAGCTGTGCTGGCGTCTCAAAGCCTTAGGGGCACCAAAGGTGGGATGATAATAACATGATTGAATTTAGTTTATTTGAATTTGGGTTTACCCATGGTTAGTGTTTATACAGTTTTATCAACAAGTCAATATTTGGCTATATAATGGTGATCAACAAGAATCAATCATATTGATCCCTGGAGGTCCTGCTATTTGCTGTTCTCCTGACGACTTGGACTGTCTTTGATTCAAAGAGCTGGCAGGACCATGTTGGCTCATCATTGTTTATGTTTTGAAATCATATATCCGATAACTGATTTTTTGAAAGAGGGACTGCATAATATGTTGTGATTAATACTGATTGGATCTACACTCTATAGATGCATTTGGGATATCCTAAAATTTTAATGTAGTGTCAAACCACCATTCTTTGGCAGGATGAAACCCGATTCCGCTTTGTTGAAATGTTCGCTGGACAAGCTGAAGTTACCCGTATGTTTCGCTACGCCTCCATGCCTGCAGCACGACTTGATTTGAATTATATGGAAGCTCAACCAGATCGCATGAACCCCATGGATTTACTCAGTGATGCTGGCATGGTGAACCTATGTCAAAGCTATATTCAAGGTTTACTGTTTTTTTGGTGTTTCTATCTTCAATAAAACCATGCACTTATGGTAAAAAATGATTATACCCATGATTGCCAAGGATAATGTGAAAGGGTATTTTGGTGTAGCACATCGCATTACAACAACCCTCTGATATGGCCCTGACTGCTCAGGACAGCATTGGCTGTGATGCTACGGGGGGATTCATTGGAAGGGTGGCTGGCCCATTTTGGGTTGAAGTGCAGCACATGGACATCAGTTAATTCTGGGACAAGTTGTAGATCACCATGTTCTTCAGTGGGAAACCTGGACCATACATCGGTCAATGAAGGCAATTGCCTTGGAAGTCGGAATCTTGAATGCAAAATATGATATCGAATCCTAAATATTGATATTGTGCCATTGCAGGATTAAGTTATGGGGTATAAATCCTGAACCTAATCTCGCAATATCGAACAACATCCAACATATATATTGGAGCCCAGAATCATGGTATATAATTAATTGGTGGATAGTCCAAATTTAATTTGGCATCTACATTGTCAATCTCTTTCCCAGGATGATACTTCTTATGATGGTGGCTGTGTGTCTCAATGCGACAATACTATTGGAACAACCAGCACAGTCCTTCTTTGAATACTACCCGAGATGGCGGGACTTCCTTCGAATGCTGAGCAACCATGGTGGTCCACATTGTGTATCTTGGTTGGGTGCCAACATAACCTGCTCCTGTGTCCAAGATACATCCAAAACATATAGTCCCCCAATGTGATATCCAACTTCTCCTCGATGTGTTGTAGCCTCAATTGAAAGATTTTTTGGGAAGTTGCTAATGAACTATATACACATGCTGCTATCTTAATTGGTTTACCAATATCAACTATCATATTTTTTTTTGGGGAGTGTACATCCAATGTAATAATCGGCATACCCCCTCATGAAGCTGGTGGCTTCGTAAATGAGCTAGCTAATGATATTTATTTGGTTTATGCATACATGATTGGTCCACACTAACCAAACATTTTTTATGGTATGATTGAATATGGCACCACCAAATTATTCCATATCTTCAATGGTTGCCTTATTCTGACTGCCCAAGGTACACAAAACTACCTGGTATATGTTGCACTATGGTGGTGCGTCACCCAAGCCTTTGTTTGGGTTCAGCAACTCCAAACACGTTGGAAAGCTGAACCAGGGAAGGTTACAGGGTTGGGCCACCAAAAAAAAATCTCTCAAGGAGAAAGGAACACACAAAGACCTTGTCATCAAGTATGTGGATTCTAATGGCAGAAAACGATGGAAAGGAAGCCCGGATCTACGTAGCTCTGAGTCAGGGTCTTAATTGTTGATATGCAAATTCATTGCAAGTAAACATCATGTTTGATAAGTGGGCAATGGGTGTGTTACCATCACTGCTTTGATGTATATAGCTATCAGCTTCATGGTTCATCAGCAGTATATACTTATGCCCCCAAACACGATAACATTGTTGATTTTCTTGGGTCTCATGGTTTGCTAGCTGAGGAGTTACCCTCCGAAATTCGGCTTGAAACTGGTCGAGCTATTCCATGACCTCATCAATGATAAGTCGGGAATGCCTGAACTACCATCTTCTCCGTTGCCCTCGTCGGAGGAAACATTCCGTTCGATGGACTTTGACGATGTTTGGACCGAAGCCAGCATGGTGTCAGTATGTCACTACTTGAGGGCTGGGTGTCATTTGAGGATCCCTGAAAAATTTAGAGACCTTTTGCCCAAGAAACTTTGAATATGTTTCTTGTAGATGGACTGCAGGCTGTTGCTGTTCGGGCCCGACAACAAAAAAATATATTCTGTACATGTTTTATTGGCTCTGATTTCCCACCGACCACATCCAAAACCAAATTTACAATTTTCTACCCATAATTTGCCGTAATGCGTAATTTGCGTAATCCATCGTATCAGAACCGTAACCAAAGTGGAAAAATAGACAACTATTTCACTGCTATGGATGAAAAAAAGATATCTATATTTGGTGGTTATGCGTAACTACCCATAATCTGATGTCAGAATTTCGTAATCACTATGCAAAAATAGATATGTTTTTAAAACCGTAATTTCGTAACCGTAATGAAAACGTAATTTACCCATAAAATCCCGTAATTTACCCATAATCTAATTATGGGTAAATATGCTAAATAGATATCTATTTTGCATTCATTTTTATGTTAATTTTATCTTGATTTTGTCAACAATTTTCATGCCTTAACATGGTTCTGAACCATCGGGACCGAACTTTTGGCAACAGCATTTCATAGCAGCGTATACTATTGCCAATTCATGGCTTTTACGGAGGATGCCTGCAGGCATCAACCATCTAGGTGATTTCACCTGTGATGACTTGCAAGTACAATGGGTCAACAAAAAAAAGCATACCTGACCTCATGCTTGGTGGATTTTTGGGTGCGGCTTGATGGTTTGAGACTACTTGTGCATCGTTTGTTACTTTGGAAACAACTAGGTACTGATGATTGATGTGAAATGCTGGTTCTTCTCAAGGATTTGGCTGTCAGTGTAGTATCAAGTAAAGGCATATGGCCTTTCTCCGCCGTGAAACCCTTCGCACCATGGTTTCCATGGCAGACTCCACCAGTGATGTTCAAAGAGGCATGTCCCATATTCTGATGGATTTGGAGAACAATCTACCGACTACAGAAGAAGAGCTGAAGGAGACCATATATAATTGGAGTGCATGTGCATGCCAGTTGTCTCATGTTCATTTGAGTTTCATAGTTTGGGTATCTTGGCAGAACAATGAGTGCTGAAAACAGAAATAAATTTATCATGATAATTATGGTATCTATCCAATTATCCCAAACTTCCCAGGAGCTCGATCAGCAACTTGCTGACTTGGAAGCTTTAGAATCCCAGGTTGGGAGCCCCAGCCAGTGGTATCCTGGTATCCCAGCTGATCCAAACCATCATTTGAACCCTTGACTAAAGTAATATGAAGCTTGGTAACTAAGTACCCTCCCCTTTGATCCAAGACACTTGATTTGGGATAGCCGCCTGCTGCTTGCTGAGGAGGAATCGAAAGCACACCTGAAGTTCATGCAGTCTCAGGCTTCTAGACTGCATGCCAGTTGATTGAAGCCAAATGTTTGAGGGGATTGATGACAGCAATTATATATAAAGATATGATTTGCCTTCAATTTACCAAGCATACTTGGAAAACAAACATGTATATAGTGATATGCCATGGTGCATGACATGATGATATCAGTGCTAGCTTGACTTTAGATATCCTGGTCATGCTCGCCCGTTTTGAGGCTTCACCTCAGAATGATCGATGGCTTCAACGTGCTGAGGACCCTGGGGAGACACTGCCAGCATCTGATTCACAGATTGAAGCCATGATGATGGAATCCAATGCAGGGGGATCCAAACCCGTTTCCCCTTCTGATGAGAAAAGTCAAAGTCCATCGACACCTTCACTTGTACCATCTGATTCAGTCTCCAAAGCTGAGCAATCGGATGAAGAACCTTACCAAAAGTTAGCGTTTTTTTTTTAATATCGATGTAATATAATAGATATCAATTTGAACATCAAAAGGTTTGGGATGTCTTCTTTTCTGATTGCATTTCCATTATCAACCAGTGATAGCTTATGACTTATGCTGTTGGTTATCCCCAAAGGGTGGACTTGTACATGTGTAGACTCTGCCTGCTCCACTTGCCCAGGTGACCCTTCGCATTCTCAACAAGCTGCAGTCTGGTGAGCTTGATTCGGCCATGGCCATGCAGCTCCTGGGGAAAGGGGCGGATGCTGGTTCTGTGGGGCTTCCCCAGAAAAGGCCATTGGCAACCACGAATGCCCCCGTGAAGGATCCCGAACAAGATGCTTTTGATAAGCTTCTTGATGATGCCAAGAAAGCCAAGGCCGATACTCTACTGAACTTTTGTTCTTTTTGTAATTTGTTGCCCTTTTATCTCCAGGACCATTGGAAATCATTGGGACACATGAGTTTGAACATTACTGATCATCTTTTGGTGAATTGTGATAAGGAAGAGAATGCTATCAAAGCAAAGCTTCGTCGCCTCTGCGAAGAAAAAAAAGATGGCAGCCTAAAGGTTCCACAATGGTTGCACGATGAATGGAAGACTGGAAAAGACCATTTGCGCATGGCTCGCCAATTCCGATCCTGCAACTTTGACAAGGTCACCACAGGGGTTTCTCAAAGTTTAGCCAAGCATCTGAATTTGTTTCAAAAAGATGGTGCCCGCATAGCTCATTGCAGTGATATACCCAGTCTGTAGACCCATTCCTTGCAGGATCGCTTCATCAAGTTCAAGAAGAAAAGCAGCACAAAGAGTGACAAGAACCTCTCTGATGTTGCTTTGGGGTGGTATTCCAAGGAAGATATGACCAAGATTCTTCGTTGGACAGCGAATCTTTGAAACAATTAATGGTACTCACACCCACCTGGCTGTATTTCTCAATGATTGTTGTTTCATTGATTCATTGAACAATTACCATCACAGGTTCTTTGGGTACTTTGAGCTAAGGAAAAAAATTGCAGGGGCAATCAAGTGCTGTGAAGCGGATCCAACCAACTTGGTGAGGCCAGAACTAATGGAATTCAAGTTAGTTTGTTTCTGATTGGTGAATGTGCATTGCTACCATTCAACCGAAAGATCAACATTATATTGTTTATCCTGACCTGCTGTTTAAATGTTCCACCTGTATGGTAAACCCTTTAGACGCCTTGTGTTTTCACAGGCGGTGCAAATATGGTGGTGAAGATGAATATTATGTTCAGATCCGGGAAACCGGCAACTTGCAACAAGAGAAGGTGGACACTGAGCACCACGAAGAGGTGACCCGATGCCAGGAGACCCAAACTTTAATCCCTTCTCAGTTATTGACCGATTTTTCCAAGTAGCGTAACAAGCTGCCCATATAGATTATCCACATCACACCTGGCAGGAGGATGTACCAGCCAGTCTTGCTGACGTTGATGTAGCCCGTGTGGAGAGCAACGCTAAGCGTTTGAAGGCTTCTGAAGGAGCTGCTGTTGCAGCAACCAGTGAGGCACAACCGGGATTACTTCAATCTACCATATCACCACTTACTTGTTTGTGATCTAAGTTCATTTTATGGCATGAAGTTACCAAACATCAATGGTTTTATCGTTCTTTCTGGTCATGTGAGGCCAACAGGGCCAAGGATGTCTTTGGAAAGTATGTGGACTCAGTCTTGGCAAAGAGTGCCAAGATCAGGTCACTGGTTGGGGACTTGCAACGCAACTATCCCACTGACCCGACTGCAAAGAAGATCCTTAGCTTGATTACCAACACCTAATAATGATTATATATCTATATACTGTAACCTGTGGTCTCAATTGGAAACAAGTCAGTGTGCACATATGGTGATCTGAAATAAAAAATATCACAGTTTATATTGATGACTATATAGGTTATGCAACCCTTCCACCCTGATGTTTTCCCAGAATCAATCTGCCTCATCTCAGGGCTGTTTCCACGCTGAATTCTGATCTCACTACCTTGGACTCCGAGTACAACAAGTTGTCTGACCATGTGGCTGCTGGTGAAAGGGATGATTACAATGAAGCATAGCCTTCCAGCAAATAATGAATGTCCATCAATTCTTGGTTCACCAAAAAAAAATGTGGGAGCCCTGGGCCAAACCATGTATCAACCCCAGGTGGAGCAAGAAGGCTGACCTGATCATGAAAGAATCGACCTTCGTGTGCCTGGGGTCGAATCCTGTGGAACATGTGTATAAATCTAACCTCTATTGGTTTATTTTTTCTTGCATGTTTCATCCCCAGCCCATCCTATGGTACTCACTTTGCCGCAGGTGCACCAAGATTGCGCAGACTGAAGCCAAGATACGGCCTGGAGCTCAAGATAGATTGGCCACAGCTTCTCAACCCAGTTGATGATGTCGAATGATGTCAAGTTGGTGATGTCGTCAATCCTAAGAGTTCAACCCACACCAACACATTGTTCACATGGAAAGCAAATGGTTTGTATCCCATGCCTTACCCCAGGACGGCAAAGCGCCACTTCCAGAAAAAGGAGATCGAGTTGAAGGAGGAACAGGAGAAATGATTTGCTGAGGGTGGTTCACCTTGGGGTATTTGAGTCAACCATTTTGAGTTGACAGCCGGCTGCCATTGTTGAAAACCAGTGGCATCTTATGGGAATTGTGTTACCTGAACGCAATCCAAATTCAAAAAAACTTAGGTTGTCCTGCTTTGGCCGCTTACTTTCCAACCTGGGTTTGGCTTCTAAAGTGAACAGTTGATAATAGGATTGGTTTTACATGGTTTTACTGGTTGCATGCCCATTTGATTGTCTATATCTTATCATACTTGTCACAATTATGTTATCCAGAAACGGGTTTGAGTGCAGCCATGCGCCATTGATGGCATGTTTGGGGCAAACGTGATATCAGCTTATGCTGTTTGCTTTTGGAGTTAGTGGGCTGTGCTACCACCATTCATTGGATGGCCGATCAACCTTGAAACTTGATTGGATGAGTAATCTCACAAATGATAATCCATGTCCTTCCTGAAGGTATGGTTTCATAATGTATTATCCTTATCATATGATTAGATTATATTTAGAAACATTATGAAACCATACTTTGATACTTTCAGATGATTGTGCATATCTTTCAGCCAGGTCGCGTGGGCCACACTGCAAAGCGCTTTGCTGCCAGTATTGGAGAAGGGGTGGTAAGCTCAGCCCAAGTCATGCAACCATGGGGCTGAAAATCAAGTCCATGATGACTGGAACAAAAATCATTATGTGAGTGAAACTGCAAAACTTGGGCTCTGGACTTCAATGTTCCCTTTCAAAAAAACACCTGTGTGATAATCAATGGAAGCAAATGCAAATAGTGTGGTTGGTTGGTTTATTTCTGAGGTAGTGGAATGCATTCATAGTCTTATAATGTCTTATACATGTAATGCTTCATAACCATCTAGTCATATCAATTTCATAACTAAATTATTTTCCTGTGGTGTTGGCTGCCATGGGGTCGTCGGATGATGAGCTTATTGAATTGCTGAGCTGTCACCGCCCGGATGCTTGTCTCAACATGTTGAACCAGTGAAGTTTGATTCTCATGATGGATGAACCTTCATTCCAATTTGACAACTTTGTGTCTTTTGACATCGTGTTACTGGTAGTTTTCTCTAAGGCTTCAATGGGACCATATGCATGGCAGTCCAACCGTGTTAAGAAGTTGAGACTCCGGCATCCTGGTTCTGAGCCAAATCCTGAACACTTGCCTGTGGAAACTAGTAAACATACTGGTGATCAGCTTGTATCTCAAGGTGTAGCCTGGGAGGATGCATACCTACAACATCCAGACCTTGCACTCTTGCCCCGGTTACGGGATGTGTTCAGAAAGATTGAGGGTGACCCATGTCTTTCACTGAAGCTCCCTCCTCCTCGTGCCACTGCCGGTGGGGTACTGCGTCATGCAATCTGTATCTTCGAAAAATTACTGAAGGACAATAAACCAATGACCTTCAAGTTTGGAATCAGTCATGATGCTCATGTTCGCTGGCACAATCCCGTTTGGGGTTACAGGTATTCAAAAGATCCCTTTGCCCAAATGATTGTAATCTTTGCTGCTTCGAACCCGCATGCACCAGCTTTCTTGGAAGCCGCATTGATAGAGAAATTTGGGAGTTCCTTGTATGCATTATCTTGAACCATATCTTACAACTCACTTTGATTATCATGGTGTGGGCATATGAGCCTGCTACTGCTGGAATGGCAATGATACATGCATGAGTATATACGTGTTTGTGTGTGCGCTTGTGTGTGCATGTTTGCAGGGGAGGTTCCGTGTATAATGCATTATGGGGAACTAAGGCTGGCAAGGATGCAAAAATGAACGTCGGGGAGGAGACACGGTGAAGGAGATTGACGGTGGACCCTACTTGACATATATTGTTTTCCAATCGTGGAAACGACCGAGCATGCAAGTGAGAAGTAGAGCAGACCAGTTGTGAGAGATGTTTCTTCATCTTATGGGTTGTGAACTTCTGGCCTTACCAATGGTTTGGAATTCCAAATCGCACCGGGATGTTTTGATCATGCCAAAAACTGGCATTGCAATCTAGCAGTGTTTCTTTGATGCTGCTGGCAGTTGGTGAAAATGCAAGGTTTGCTCATGCTTTTTGGTGCAAATGCTGTAAGTATCATGTGTGCACTCTGGGATTTCCAAAATGATAGCTGCATCACTCCCCACATGGTCTTGAGTCAAATGGTGATAAACGACTATTTAATCCTGACGTGTTGGGTTGTGCTCTGCTAAGGCCAGCTCTGTGAGTCAAGTCTTGACTGCACGAGCTGTGGCCATGGACATGGGTGACAGCCGGGCCGCCAGTACTGGTGTTGATCGCTGGGCATCCTGTCATATTCGCAACTCTGAACGGGATGTTCAAAGAACCATTGGTAAGCAGAAAACAAAGTTGGACATTGATGTCAAAACAGTTTGCTGCAATGGTACTGACATTCCATGGATCTCTCCACAACAATGGCTTCAGTTTATAGTGAAGAAGGGCCTCTGGCCACGCTTGGCTGGTTGTGATCTTCATGATTATGATGGGGCTAGGCGAAACTTCTCTGAATTTTGGAAGGCCTATGAGATCATCAATCCAACATTTGAATTATTTCAGATCCCGGGTATTGATCTCAGCAGAACTGCACCCTTTCTTGTTCATGGAGATGAAGGCCGAACGCTAAAGAAGGGGGGCCTGATGGTCACTTTAGTACAATGCTGTTTGGGCAAAGGGTTCGACGACAAAAGGGTACGTGGACAGGGCTCTGACAGTGCCAAATTACGTGTGAATTTTGCAGGACACACATTTACAAACCGCTACGTTGTTTCTGTTGTGCCTAAAATTTCGTACGAATCTGACCCCGAGCTATTTCATGATATGGTGGAGCACATTGCCAAATCACTCAATAAATGCTTTCGTGAAGGTTATGTGGACGAATCCCGGAAGGAAACATTCCGGATTGTTGTTTTGGGTGTGAAGGGTGATGCGCCTTATCTTTCCAAGGTTGCTCACTTCTACAGAAGTTATAACACTACTACGAAAAGGGGTGAGGAAAGGGGACCCCCAAAGGGGATTTGTCCCTACTGTCTTGCAGGAACCCGAGCTTTTCCAGCGGAAGAGATTGCAACTTCAAACCCTCAGTGGCTAGCGACAGTGGGCATTAAGCTTCCTTGGGTTAGACAACCTGCATTGATTCAACATTTGATCCATGACAGAGGAGACCCAGCTTCATTTTTCAAGACTGACATTTGGCATGTGTTCCATCTAGGTTTTGGTCGGAGCTGGATTGCCAGTGTGCTTCAACTTGTCCTACAGGTGTTACCATGCCAGAATTTGGATTTGAAGTGGGAGTATCTGACTGATTCGTATTTGAATTGGTGCAAAGCCAATCATCGACAATCACACGTCAGCAAGATTACTGCGTATCTCATGTCATATGGGGACACCAGTGGTGCTATGGGCTCCTGGCATAAAGGAGCCCTAACTACAAATTTGATGGGATGGCTTGTTGACTTATTGGGGTCAGTGCCAAGTGATCCACAGAATCGTTTGGTACAATGTCGGGGCGCAACATATCGCATCAACGCGATGTTCCGTGTGCTTTACAGATCAGGTGCGTTCCTTGGTGAATCTGAGGCTTTGTTTGTTGCTGAGCAGGGGTTAAGTTTCCTACAGTGTTATGCCTCCATGGCATCATCCCTGTATCAAGAGGGGAAGCAGTGGTGCTTTCCATTGTATCCCAAGCTTCATCAGTTTCATCACTTGCTGCTTGAAACCAGATTCCTTGCTATTTCTGTCAAACTGGCACCCAATGTTATGATGTGGTCATGCCAATTGGATGAAGACATTGTTGGACGGACTTCGAAACTGTCGAGGAGGGTCAACATCAGGAAAGTTGCTCAACGGTCTCTAGATCGATTTCTTGTTGCAGCGCATACGGCACATGTGAAAGAGAGGTTGCTGTCATAGAGAAAACAATGGAAGGGAGCTGGACAGGATGGGAAAGGATGCGTGTTTTTTTTGTTTTGTGCGTGTGTATGTGCATGCGTGTTTGTTTGGCTGACATATATTGATATTGATGCATATTAATGTAAGATCATTACATCTATTCATGATTATGATTGGTGTGACATGGTGGCATGTTTGGAATCCTTTACCTTCTTGACCTACCTTAACTATAGGGGATTATGCATGGAAAATAAATAGATAGGTTTTTTAAAAAAAAACATATCTATTTTTTTCCTACCCTAAAAAAAGAAGGTAATGGATTCTCAAGGTATAAATACAAATCGCGAACTTGAACATATACAAATATCGTCAATTCCAGTCACAACTCTAATCAGTCCACGTATGGCCTTGTTGCTTACACTCGGCCAGGGTTCCACTCATGCCCGTGCCCGGTACTGGAAGGGATTGAGTAACAATCCAGTTCTCTGTTTCTGGAACTTTGGGTAACACCCAACCTCCCGCTCCTCAGGGCCACCTTTGGGGGTGACCCGACTTGATCAGACCCAACCCCCGGCATGGGCCAAAAATCTCAATGCCTCAGGTCACCTGGCAGGTGGTGGGTAATTCCAGGGATCTAATGTGGAGGTATCGGAAAGTATGGCAGGTGCCGAACCTTCCAGGTGCCTGAAATGACCTCGAATCATGGACCGAAACTGCTTCGAAACCAG
>Ga0126342_10008869_pt1 | contig 18012 bp, 22 predicted proteins | sample Cyp1metagenome_FD_92528 | JGI IMG/M metagenome (GOLD analysis project Ga0126342, IMG submission 92528) | Coral microbial communities from Lord Howe Island, Old Settlement Bay, Australia - Cyphastrea 1 metagenome | ecosystem: Host-associated > Invertebrates > Cnidaria > Coral ... | reverse complement strand
GCCAGATAGAATGCCAAATAGAATGTCAGAAGATATGTCAGATAGAATGCCAGAAGATTTGCCAGTAAGAAAATGTATAAATGTCATGGTGGGGATCACACGAAGTAAAGTAATTTATTTATTTACTATATTTATTTACTATATTTATGTACCATATTTATTTACTATATTTACTTATTTATATGTATATTAGAGACAGGAAAGGACTGCTTCACAGGCCACCAGTCAACTCGACCAGGCAAAGTTTCGGTTGGCCCCGTGACCGCGGATCATCAGCGGATTCGTCCTGCTCGACGCCATCACAGACGAAGCCAACTGAGAAGACAGAGGTCTGAGTATCCTCACAGCGCCACAACTTTCCACCAGCTATGTGCCATGTCGTGCCATGTCGTGCCATGTCGTGCCATGTCGTGCCATGTCGTGCCATGTGGTGCGCTTAGCCAGGCCACCCAGTACTTCAGCAAAACGAGGTCCATGGTGTTGCCTTCCACTGACCTTGGCACGTTGGCACAGCGCACAGCATCCGTTGGGCATCCGTTGCGCTGACGAATATCATGAATCCATGGTCCCTTCCTGCGCATTGCCGAGCTGCCATCTCAGTCCCGAAAACCTGAGACAGCAGAAAAAAATCAATGGGTGTCCCTGCTGAAGGATTTTCACATGGGACATCATGGGACATCATGGGACATCATGGGACCCTATGCTTCTCTTCTATTCCAGCTTTTCACCTCCTCCAGTCAGCATTTCCGGCTCCATTTCCGGCTTGCTGAGTTTGAAAATGCGGCAATATCATGCAATATCAATACCCAGCAATAAAGCCCCATGGCAAGGATGGTTTCTACCACCGCTTTGTTGAAAGTCTGGATCCGCTCACTCTCCAAGGTACTGCGCTACTCCATTGGAATCGGTCACCGCCACTGCATCAAGCAGCTCCTAGCCGTGCCACTTTGGAACCCAACATTGTCATAGGCCATTGACGATAACTCCAAATCTGATCTGAAGCTGGTTGCGAAACATTCCTGTGAACCCCGAATTTTCTCAAGCCCGTTTCATGCAGCTAATTGCAGCTAATACAAAAATCATGAAAGTCCCCAAAAGCTGTTTCTTTCCATCATCTGACAAGTGTGGTGTTCTGCAAAAAAACTGGCATTTGCCTCTATCATAGACCTATCAGTTGTGTGGCTTTCTGAGTGCTCCTTGTTTCTGACACCTTCCTGTTGTCTGCGGTACCAGTTGGGATTGCGGCCGCCCATCTCAATCGACACCAAAGCCTTGGCAGCTCGGAGGATGAGTCCCGATCCCTGCGGTAAAATCTGAATGCTTCGAAATGTTTCACATGCAATATGATGCAATATGTATAGACTATTAGATATGACATGTATAGTATGTTGAGACATTTGCATATAGACATATGTAGATATACGTAGATACACGTACATCACATCCGTCATCCGTAGTCGTGTTTTTGCATTAAGGTCTCAAGTTGAGCAAATGTACACATACGGTTTTTTCGGCCCTCTCAAGCCATTGGTATCCCAAAAAAACATCCGAACTGCAGCTGTGCAGCATAGCAAGTCACCTTGGACAGAACATGGATGGCGAATGGCAATAGCAGCTATCAGCTGCTCAAAAAAATGATGAAACATGTTTGAAAACATGTTTGTTCAATATGGATCAGATATGGATCAGATGCCCCTTGTTTTGCATATTTTTGCATTCATGGGACGGATTCATAGTCTGATAATTAGAATTCCCTTCTCAACCAAAAGCAAATCCTTTTACTTATGTGACTTATGTGTGTTTAGTGCACATAATGTCATCAAAATGGTTGCTACTTATCATGAGAACATCCAACCCTCGCCAAGTTGCACCAGCCACAGGAGCACCGTTTTCTCCAGTCACCGTGACAGCAGGTTGGGGATCAAACCTCAAATCCACTTATCATTGTTCCACTCAAATTCCTGGGGATTTTTTGGGAAATACCACATGTTCCACATCCATATGGTGATTTAAACACTTTGGTCTACATCTGGGACGAGCAGCGGAACGCCTTCTGTGGCAAATGCTGGCACCCTTGGATTCAGTGAAGCTGGAAACTCAAGACGTAAAACATGTAAAACATTGCCACCTTCATTTCACCTTCATTTCCAACTTCCCAGGATGTCCAAAAGATGTTCAACCATGTTCAACCTATGAAGCATCAAGTGTGTCGAAAAAGCCAAGAGTCGCAGTTGTAACCTGCACGAACTAGACACAACAAAGCCACTGGCAAGAAGCATCTAACATCTGCACAAAAAACAAACGGTGAGTCAAAAGCTTCGTGAAACTTGCGAATTTTCGAGCCTGAACTCTTGCTACTCTCGGAAGGAGGTAGGTGGAGAAGCGGTAGAACTGGACGGTCAAGGGATAGTTGCTCCTGGCATAACATCCATCAAAGTCCCATCAAAGTACCGAAAAACGCCCTTTGAAAAGCGCCGTGCAAATCAATGGGATAGTCACCGGAACGTCATGGATAGTCCTTGGAGAATAGACTTCATCATTCCAAGGAGCGAAGACCAGTGCACTGTCGGAGAACACGATGTTGACGTGGTCAACCTTAGTCAACCAGGGTCAACCGGAAACTGAATCAGCAGAACTAGTAACATCTAGTAACTAGCAGACTTGAGAAAATGAGGACTTGGGGGACTCTCATGATGCAATCTGCAAGCCATCCCTGGGATTCGAAGTTCTATGATGTTCTATGGTTTAGCAAGCTATCAGCTACGACGAGATCAACATCTCAGCCACAGTCACATTGCTGCTCTTGACGCCCAAGCAAGTGAATCTGGCCTTGATCCGGCGGAATGCATCCAGCAGAGTGGTGCCAAAATCTTTTAAGCTTGCGGATGCTTGCGGTCCCCAGACTTGGTAACTAAATGATCTAATAGATCTGACAGATCTGATGGATCCATATAGATCCATATAGATCCAAATCATCCAAATCATCCAATGACTCCGGCACAAGCTGCCGCAAGAAGCGCAAGTCCTTCAGCCCAGTGGCTATGCCACCGTCATCCGAGAGCTCCGATTCTGGACAATTCCTTAGAGCGATTTCGACAAACACTTCGCAGTTGCCCAAGGCTTTCCCATGTGCAGCTGAGAGTCAGTTCTACCACCTGGACAAATGGATCTTCAATGATCTTCAATGATCTTCAATGATCTTCAATGATCTTCAACTGGTTGGTACAATAAATCTGAAGTGTCTCCCTAAATCTGGTGGGCATCATCCCCAATGATATCCCCAAATATCGGGGATGCCTGGCCTTCTGCCCCCTCCGATCATAGTTGGGCGTTGTGGCACTGGGTCCCATGATGGGCCAAGCAGAATCCGGGTTCGCGAAGGCCATGATCTGACGCGAAGCTTGGGGATGATGGTGTGATTTTTTTCCTAATTTCATCCGATCCCCCTGTGATATCCCGATATGACATTCCCACATATAAAGCACCAAAAATTATATAAAGCTCCAAAATGAAGACATCCAATCCTCAACCAAGTTGTTTTTGGTGCTTAATGGTTAGGGAATTGGATCGGTACTTGATTTTAACTGTTCAGGGAATGGATTTTTTTTCTATGTCCAAATTCCGAACCCATTGGCTGACAAAAATCAAAACATCTCCACCATTCCCACCACCAATCCCCCATTGTTCAACATGTACCCCATGAAAAAGTGCATGTTTTGTGCATTTCTCCCATCAAAAATCCTCAAAGTTTGACATCTCTTCACCATGTTCCGTTCAAATCTACCATCATTTTCCATCATTTTCCCACATCTTCCGACTGAGTTTCCGACCTTTCGCCCCGGCACTGGCAGACCTCGCATGTCCCGCACCAAGATCCGTGGTTGCCAGGCGAAAGCTTCTCCAATCTGGCTGCCGAGAGAGATATGGCGACTCCCATGGCGACTCCCAAATGGGGATACCTAATGGACAAACCATGACAGACCTATATGTCTATGGAATTATTGGTCAAACCCAATGGACCTCTCCAATAAATGTGTTTAAAAAATGTGTTTTTTGACATCAACACCATCTCGAAACAAATGGGTTGCGCATTACAAATAGGATCCTCTCACAGGATCACATCATTGGTCAAAATTCAGCGCCTTGACAATGCGTGGTGGTGCCACTTCTGGCAGCTCGGGCCTTGGTTGCTGTCATGTCTACCACATTCTCTATTAGATATATCATGATATATCTTTTGTTCGATGCAAGAAGTGTAAGATGAACTATTACCATCTATTACCATTATTCCCAAAAAACAAAATCATGTTCCAAATGGAGGTTTCATTCATTTGCCAGCCTTTTTTTAACTGTTTCCAAGGTGCAACGTATCATCCACAACTTCCAACGAGGCAACGGGTGTGGACACCAACATCACCGCTTCCTCGGGGGCATCGACGCCAGCCGCGGAGGGCAACAGGGTGTAGAGACCTCCGGGACCATCGATGGTGAAGTTCCGCAGGCTGATCAAACCCGAGTCGTCCGTCAAACCTCACCAAAATGTGTCAAAATGTGTCAAAATGTGTCAAAATGTGTCTGCTGAAACTCTTCAACCTATTCAGCAATGCAGCTCATGCTGTGAATTGCAGAAGTGGATGAGGCCTCTATTTGTGAAAGTCTTGGTTACCACATCCTTCACGAAATAATGTAATGTCTTGAAGGCAACACAGATTTCGAGCTACCTTTGTTGTACTGGACACGGTCGTAGCCACAAACCTTGGACACAGAAGTGAGGCAGTAGACACATTTTAGGCATCGGCCGATTTTGGAGATCAACAAACTTGGGCTCAAAAATGCTCAAAAATGCGTGAAGGATGGGGTACACTGGGTACACTGTGGCACCTACCAACTACCAACTTGCTCCCAACTCGCCGAGTCACATGTTGAAGCCTTCGCGCTTCCACGGTGCCCTTCATGGCATCCATCTGCGCCTCAAGGTTCGACTGACGGCACTGCTGAAGCGGAGAACCCGTATTTTCTGCTTAGTTCAAATTGGATCCACACCCCACAAGCTACAACTCGCTTTGAGTAAATTAAAATAAGTTAAATCTAGTGGCATCTAGTGGCATCATCTTGCGTCCGCTTTTCGCACAATCGTTTCATCTGTGGATCTATACTGGGCCTTGATCGGCGTTTCCCATGCCAAGAGGACCAAAATCCCGGCAGCGTGAAGGAAATGCGATGAAATCGAACCTTCCAAGTCCCTTCGAAATGGCTAATGACCATTAATTACCACCATTAGTTACCACCATGAATTAATTACCAGCATTAATTACCGACCAAAAAAATCCACCTGTTCCACCAAAATCCACCCTGGCGGCCTTTGAACATCGCAAGGGCCCATCTGCCACAAAGTTCCTAACCTTGACCTGGCGACATGGCGGACATCTAGGGAGAATGATGATCAACCGTTGGTTCCCCTGATCTTTTGCAGGCTGATGGTTTGAACATGACATGATCAACATGATCGACATGATCAACATGATCAATCGTTGGGGTTTAGGATGGTTTAGGGGTACCCGAGATGTCTTTAAAAAGGTGCACAGTTTCGGTATGTTTCGGTATGTTTCGGTGCATGGTTCCGAGCAGAGACTTCTGCAGTCTCTGGAAAGATCTGGAAAGGAAAGGATGGTTTAGGGGTACCACATGGCACCACCCTTCGGCCAAAACCATTTCATGATGACATCATGACCATTCATGACCAGTCATGACCCGCTTGACGTCCTGAAGCCGGCCTCAACCTCCACATTGGGCATGGGACCTCCAGTGCTTTCCGAAATTCGTCACACTGAGGCATCTGAAGAAAAAAATGCTCACCTCGTCCATCGTTGACCACGAAGATCTTCTGCGAGCGGTTTGGGATGGTTCCAAGGCCTGACAGAAACAGTAATGGCATCAATCCTGGCATCAATTGCATCCTTTCTCTTCACATCTGCCAGCTGATTTCATGACATCTCTTCATTTTGAACTTCGACAACTTTAAGAATTTCTAGAAATCGACAAAAAAGTGTCGTATTTTGGGCCATGGTGGTATTTCTCCCCATTTTTTCCCCAAAAAAGTGGTACCCGCAGCACCTGTATACAAACCTTTGAGGTCATCTCCCAGTTCACCGGACAACCACGAGGCCGGTGGAGGACTCGCAAAGCGAACCTCAGAATGGGCAGATCATGAATAGCTTTCCATAGCGACTGGAATGATGGGCAGATTGCCACGATAGGAAACTGGTTCCCACGGAAGCTCACCAGGAAACCGCTTTCACTTGCGGCGCAGGTTTTGGAACTGTCTGAAGCAGCACAAGCCTCGATTCGCTGCAAGATGTCGAAAATGTCACAGTGCCAAGAGATGTCTCCAGTTTATAAAAGCCATAAGCTGTACATGGCTGCATCACATTCATATTCAAACTATTGGAGTCAAGGTGCACAAAGTAGATGTAAACTAAAGAGAAGGCGACAATGTTGAGGCAGCGCACCTTGGTTTTGCGGATTAACCATTGACTCTCTGACTCTGGATGATTTCACAACTTCCTATGGAGTCCTATGGGGTTCCCCTCCCATACACGCCATGGAACTCGAACGCGATCTTCCACAAGGTCGCTGATTTGGAAGAAGCAAACCTGCGGCTGTCTGTTAAAAGTGCTGTTGAAAGTGCCCCCAACGTGACCAAAATTCAAGGCGTGTCTTCAAATGGATGATGGATGTGTCTTCAATCTGTGACTTCTTTGCACCAAATGACACTGCAAGCGAAATAATACATGGAAAATACCATAAAAATATACCATAAAGTATGGAAATGAGATGCCATGAGTTGTGCCCTGGGCCTTGTTCTTCCAAGTCGATGTCTCCGGTATCAGCTTGGTTGGCATTCCCTGCAATGGGTTTGTATGTTGGGCCCCAGCATTTGGAATGGGCCTTCTGCTACTGGATCAAACTGATTTAACCAATGGTGTTCGCTAAGTCTTCTTGCTCTGTTAAGCCATGGAAACGGAACTTCGGAACTCAAAAGAATAAAGTGACATCTGCAACATAATGGCATATAATGGCTTTGAGAATGAAGAAATACAAAACACACCCACCAACTGTGGCCACTGTGGCCCCCGGCCTCATCTGCATCGGAATCATCTGGCGCAGACTCCTTGGGAGTATCTGCGACTTTCGCCTCTTTTGGGCTAACCACCGGCATCGTGTCCCGGTGCCAGTTCGGCTGTGAGCCAAAGCTCGAATCGCAGAGTCATGATATCAAATCGTCAAATCGCCCCTGTGTTTCTGACATCTGATGTTCAGTGGTGATTTGAAAAATTTGAAAATCCATAAAATCACCATAAAACACCATAAAACATAAAACAGTTTTATGGTGTGTTGAAGGGTTTCTCCACCTGTTTCCTCCGCGGGCGTCCCCTTTGAGGCGCGGAGTCATCTGTGAAACGACGCAATCCAAGCAGCAGTCTGAAATCGGAAACTCAAAAGAGTCATTTGGAGAGTTTGGAAAATTTCTTGGGGCAAGTCTCGGATTTTCTTGGCGAATTGCTTTGAACATACTCTTTACTGCGTTACTTCACTCTTTGGTCAGGCGAACTTCAGGTATGTGAGGACCGTGTCGACCTCGGTGGAATGCAGTGCTTTGGTTGATAATGCTACCAATGATCGGCACAATCTATGAAGCATCCGCTGCAACATAGTCCATCTCATCTTTTTTCCAAATTCAAGCCGGTTTCCGGTTAAACGGCCCCGGCTTCGCCAGTTTTGGCCACCTTGACATTCTCTTGTGCCTTGTCTATCGCATCACAAATTATATCCAGTAAGGTCAGCCCAAAAAAAAAACGAAATGACATGTACTAAAAGTATCTAAAAGTGATCAATTACTTATTGTCATTATTGTCATTATTCTCTATCTGTTCAATTCTTTTCAGCTTTTTGGGGGTTGCTATACTTGAAGTGTGACCGTGTGATGCGGCGAGCGACACAGTGCTTTTTGGAAATCCCCATCAAAGAGGTGGCATTGGAGGCTGTAACTCGACTGGAAAGAGGGCAGACTCCACAAACTATCATACAAACATAGACAAACTATCATAGTTGCATCATAGTTGTATCATATAGTTGTGTAATTGGCAGTATTTGTATCGCTGCGGTATAGACAGTATATTAATATGCTGTTTCATCTTCAATATCTTCATATCTTGATATGTAGGGTATGTCTCCAGGACATCCAAAAAAAAGTGTCGTGACCGACACTTGAGGAACACACCCATGGCCACTCTCGGGGCCCTGGGAGATGCGAATCAAAGAGGTTATTGTGATGTCATTATGATAATATAATGATTATGATTATGATATATTCTTGTGATTATGATCATGATAATGATAATAATGACATTATCAAAGAGGCTATTATGATAATTATTCGAAATGATTATGATATATTATGATAATGATTGGAATCATAATGATCATGATCATAGGATCGCAGCTTTCACATGCTCAAGCAATCTTATTGTCAGGTGCACAAGCGAATCAGAACTCCAACGAAACAGTTCCCACTTACTGCCTTCGATGATCTCGGCTGTAGAGCAGGAGCCGAAGCAGAGATGGCCTCATTTGATCATATTTGATACATTATTTGATTCATTATTTGATCATATTTGATCTATAGATTATCAGAATTTATCAGATCTCGCTGATATCCCGAGCACAGGTCACACCATGACAGGACCACTTGAGAACAGGCTGAGGTCCAGGCCGCCACGGCCGCTCTCTCTAAACGACTTTCGGAATTCCCGGAATTCCCAGTCCTCGCAGGCGCAGAACGGAGCCAGTTTACCAAGCCACTTAGAGGATCAATTAAATATCAATTATGGATGAAAATCGCAAAACAGAGACATTCTTCCACGTCTTCACCTTGGTCTCTGATTTTGTTTGTACGGGATGTCTCACATCAATGATGCACATCCACTATATCATCTATATCCGCTATGCACATCACAGATACTCAGTCGAAAAGGCTCACAAAGGGCAATCACCAATGCTAAATAATGCTTAACAGATTGCTTAACAGATTGCTTAACAGATTGCTGAATAGCTAAATAGTATTTAATAGTGCTAAATGGCATGGCTAAATGGCTAAATTGAGTAAAAAATGAATGAACTGAGTCGCAAATGAAACAGTGGAGTCCGGGCCTGGTTGCCAGCTTGGCCAGCTTGGCCTGGCGAATGCAAGAGCCGAAAGCTTCACAAACGTGGCCGAAACGTGGCAATGTTGCCGAAAAGTCCTGATTTTCATTGATTTTGTACCAGATGTGAAACTCAAAGTTGTTGTTTTTTGCCAGAAGAGTCGTTGTTTTTTGGACCAAAATCGTCATCGTCTCAATTCTCGACCTCAGTTGCCGAAGTCATCTTTCGTTCCCTAGCCAGGCGGTCCTGGCAGCGGAAAAGCGTCTGGAAAACCCATGGAAAACCCATGGTTTGGTTTTCAGCCTTTGGTCGACACGCAGAGTAACTTCAGGTCCTTCAGGTCACCCAAGAGTCTCGCCAGGGTCCTTCTGTCGAGTGTGGATGCCTGAGAGATCCCAACAATCCATTCAGAATCGTACGATGACATCAATCGTTCTGGATCTGCGAGTCTTCTTGACTACCTTTGACCATAATTTTGATATAAGTGATCTATTAGTTATCTATAAATGATATAAGTGATATATATATATGATAAAATATAAGTGATATGACATAATGACACATAATGACATGTTCACCGACATGTTCCCACATCAAACGGCCTCACGGCTCCAATCTTCCGAGTCCTCCTTGGGCCTCCGGAAATCAACCAAGGTATTCAGCTTCACACCGGAGATATGTCAGATATGTTGATATTGATGTGGTTATCATTCTTTGCTGATGTTGACATCATTGGCATCCCTCAATTTCTCTTTGCTCACAGCATGTCATTGTATTGCTATTGGTTGTCTTCTCTTTCTGACGATGTACGGAGGATAGAAACAGACTTCCCAATGTTGACCACACTGGTGCCCCATTTTCACACTTTATTCGTACTTTGTTTGGCAAGATCATTTCATGATGATTTCATGATATACATATATACATATAATATATATATATATATATATGTATAGATAGAATATATTTCATGTGCATATATATATACATATACATTTAGAAGTCCTTATGATGTCAACCTGAGGTCGCCACACTCTCGGGGAACGGCCACGGAGTTTGGTGCGTGGCTTTGGGTAATCTGCCTGAAGCTCGCGGCAAGCCGCCAATGAGGAACTTAGAAACAGTAGCTGCTAGTTGCTGGTACAAAACCATGGAAAACATGAGAATAGTATCCATCTAAACCGCGAGATATGCCATGTTCAAACCATCTCAAACAATCTCAATCTTTGTTCTCGAGTTCTGAATCTTCGTTTTGAGGTGCAGACCTTTGGTCCAAGCCGCTCTTCAGTCGCGCGGCGTCGCTCTTCCAGGATCAGCATCTGACGTGACGATCATCATTTGGAGCCAGGATCATCATTTTCTGAATCCAAATTCTCTGCACATTTGAATAAACTGAGGTGTGTGCCCAGGATGTATTCGGCAGGGCCGGGGGTTGGGGTATCCTTGGCAACTTCATGGGTGTTCGTACCTCAGTCAATTTCCATCAAGCTGAAGAGTCTCATTCTGTCAACTGCGCGCCTGCAAGTCGTCGCTTTTCAGCCATGGCGGTAGAAGTTCCTTCGACTTCAAACCACAGGATTTCAACATATTCAGCTGGACTTCCTCGAAATTTCAACCAGTTTGGCGCCCAAACACATAACCATCTATAGTCTATAGATGTCTGTAGTCCACTTGGTAAATGAGACCATTTGATTTGTTTGTCTCATTGGATGCGCTTGGGTGAACCCCTCCTCACACTCTGCAGTCATGGCTGCAAGGCGTTTGCAATGGCTGGAAACCGTCCGTGCAAGGCGGGTTTGCTCGGGGAGTCGATGCTGTGATGGATGTACGCCAATTTTTATGACTGAAAAAAGAAGGGGACCAAAGTCATGGATGATGCTTGGTTGGTTTTACAAGTTGCGCCAAGTGGCTCTGATAAAAAAGGACCCTTGGGCCCTTGGGCCAAAAGTTCCTGCTGCCCCGGACACGTTTGATTTTTGCTTCACGTTCTTGAAACTGCAATGCTGAAATGCCAGGATTCTGGGACAGACTTATTCCACAAAAAAACAACCAGAAAGTGCCAATAGCACGTTTTCCCTCTTTCATGTCGGTGTCCCTACGAAGCCGTTCATTCATGGCTTGTTTTCATAGCAAAGCACGGAGTGAAGCGGAGGGATTGGCACACAGGAACTTCCAAATACAAGGCCAATTCTACTTGCCCCATCCAACAGCAGAACCTGCTGAGATCCTGATCACAAGGCCTCCCCAGAAAATAAAAAATGTGGACTCCAACCCACCACAAAACCCCTCTCACACAAAATATGTTTGAAAAAATCTAGGGGCTCAAGACCCCTGATTTTATTTTGGAGCACCCTACAGGGGTATTAAATCTTGCAGCCCAAACTGCCCAAGGTGGATGTCTTTTTTGATGCTTTAGGCTTTCACTGCCTAAGGCTCGGCTGAAACGTCCAACTCCGCAGCGCAGAGTCAGGACACATTTACGTGAGAGCGAAGACTGTGCATGAGCGCCACCACTTCATTTTGTTCAAAGAAGAACAAACCTAAACAAGAACCACATGATGACAAGACCAGTGAAGAATCTGAAAAACAACAGCTCCTCGAGTCGATTTCATACACGGCTGCTCATGTGCTCTGAGTGTGTGGTGAAGCGTATTTCACTTCACGTTGGCAAAGAATGGCAAAGAAGAAAGATCTGTTTCAGATCTGAAAAACAACTAGGATTTACCGTAGAGGTATGTTGTGTGGTGCCCTTTGGAGCACCACGCAGAAAAGGCTGAGAATCACAAACAAGGGCGCGGAAGCATTTCCTTTCGCAGCAGTCCATCCTGAACGAGTCTGAACGGCACATGAAAGTCTCTCAAATTTCTGCATTTTCTGTGGACCAGCTGGCTTTTCACCACAAATCTACATTCCATTACGCTCCCACGCCTTCATGAGCTGGTTCACCTAACAGAAGTGAAGATCAGGATGGGCACGGTGTAAAAAGAGATAAATGGAAAATTGCTGGGTTGATTTGCAGTTCAGAAATGTAACGACCAAGAATCTACAGCCCCAGACGGACAGAGTGGCACAGAGAGCTGGAGTGAGAATCAGAGAGCAAGTGAAGAAGTATGCAAACAGCAGGAAAGAAGCAGACAAAAAATAATACATATTACATCATATTACATATATTTACATACAGTGTCATAATCATATCATAATAGTACCAAACTTCATGAAGCTTCCCAAAATTCCCTGGCGCCTTCCCTTTTTGCGTCTGCTTTTCTTCTCTTCTCTGCGAGAATCTTGCATCTCAGTGGAGCCCCAGCCTGAAGCTTTCGCATCACATCGTTCAGGAAATAACGCCGGAGAAACAACACGGATCACCACGGACACTGCAAATCATAACGGACTATCATTAGATAAATATGTATATCTATTCATACATTTATATATATATATACATATATATACATATATATATATATTCGTAATCACAACAAACAACGGCCTGAATTCATGGAACGCTTCGACGCGTCCAGGGAAGGTGATCGCTCTGGATCCTGGGCCCGGAATCAAAATCGTAGCCTAAAAGCAGCAACCGAAACGACGAAGCCGACGCCCGTGACGCCCGAAGCCGCAGTCCTGGCCGTTGCATGCAGCGAGCCACCTTAGATGCGGCTTGGAACTTTGGAAATGCTCAGCTTTGGAACCTCCATGTCCGTGGTCCCAATCAGAATTTCCGAGGCCGCAGCTCTTGGTTGTGCAACTTGAATTTGCACTCCTGTCATGATTCTGGTGGCTACCAGGCTACCAGTCTATCAAACTTTGGGGAAAACTGGTTTTCACATCCAAATTACATCTTAAATTACTGCTAGTTATGAATAGTCTGAATAGTCATGGACATTCATCCCCCATTTTGGTAGGTAATCCATTTGGTAATCCATTTGGTAATCCATTTGGTAATCCTGTTAATCCAATGACTGGATCATGTTATTCATCCACGCCTGGATGCGGCGGGTCCACCGGGGTTCGTGGTAGGCACGTGACTCCACCTGCCGAGTCAACGGGATTCATAACCGGATTCACGGGATCCCCCATTGGATGGTAATCATCCCCAATACAGGATAGATAATAATGGTCATGTATAGTATGATAGATCATTCTAATACAGGATAGATTCATGATAATCCCCTATTGATAGTATGATCATGAATGATCATGAATGATCATGTATATTATATATATAATCCCCTCGAATAGTCAACAGGGGTAGATCGCAGCCACTTTTCACTGCTGTGCTGAGGTCTGCACCGCTAAGATCAGGTCTAAGAGCTCAATGGCTTCTGACTGGGAAGAAGAACGCACCAAGTCCTGCAAGATCTGGTGATGGTGATGGAATGATATGGAATGATCACTGCCGGAATACTGATGGACTATGATGGGATCCACAGGAAATAGATGGAAATAGTCCACAATACTGGCTTTCAAGATCTCTGAACTCTGCCAGTGTCCATAATGTGAAGAGGAACGTCAGTTTCTTGCAAGAGAACCTGAAGCCACTGGCAACGCTTGGGACTGGTCCAATTGGGCTCACGTGGATTCGTGTCAATCATGCGTTTGAGTCGAAGGACCTTCAAAACGAGACATTCTGAACCTCTTCACCTAGCTGAGTAAAGAGCATCCCGCGTCTCTTCCAGCATTAGAAGGCATTGAACCAGGAAAAGCAGTTGGACCTGAGGGCAAAGCCGAAATGCACGAGCTTCGAAAGAGAACAATGATCAAATTTCGGGAAAGAAACAGGGACAGAAAGCCAGAAACATCTACAATCTACATTCATCTACCATATCAATCCATATCACATAGAAACAGAACCAGGAAGTGTGAAAATCCTCGGCTTCGCACCAGAAGATCAGCATCCCCAGACTTTGCAGCCAGGAGGTCCGGCAATAGACCAATCACCTGCCAGTGTGCTATGACTGCTATGAGCTCGACTCGTAGAGATTGCCAAATGCGCAGAAATGTGACCTTTGAAATTCCCAAGCATCATATGGTTTCAATGGTTTCAATGGAAAGTCTGTTTTTCCCTCGTGAAATTCCCATGTTTGATGGTCAAATCCCCATGTTTTCATGGTGTTAACCTCCATTAGATCCCCATTTTGCATGGCTTTCGCAGCAGTTCTTGGACAAGCCTTGGAGCTGGGAAGTAGAGCCGCAGCGGGCGGATCTAGAGCCAAGAGGCTCAGAAGCATCACCGCCTGCGCCATGCTGCGCCATGCGCCATGAGTGCAGCAAGGGTTTTTTTCAACGTCAGGAGGAAGACATACTCAGTGACTAAGATTGACATTTTGCACAAAGAATCAAAAGAATCGAAACCAAGCAAAAACAGAGACTGTTGTGATATAAAGAGTTGACACTTCGAGACTTAAAAACAAACCTGGACATGGGAAATGCGTGTTCGAAAAGTCAAATCCACCAGGATTTCATCGCAGAATTTACAAAGCGCCCAATCTATTCTTTGGACGTCAGGACCTGGTGAATCTCCTGGTGATGAAAAAACATGGACCAGGTGGAGCCCCATGGTGCCATCACAGAAATCACCCGGGGATGGCCTCCAAAACCACATCGTCTTCTGCGAAGCCCACCATCAGCAGCCTCCAGGGATTCTGTGTGAAAATGCGTTCATTTTCCCACAGAAAAAATGGGAGTAAAATATATGGTACGGTATATATATATATATATATGGTATATGTATATATATATATTATCTTGGTATATATGATATATCATCTTGATGATTCTTTTTTCATCCTTTTTTCAAACACGCCATGGGACCACTAGCATCAACTACCGACTGACTTTTTGATGCTTTTTGCGCACCTTGGCAGGGGCTCCAACAGTCCAGCTTCGCACAGGTCAACCCAGGGCACCTCAGGATGCAACAGAACAGGTTGATGATGATGGTGAAATTTTTGATGATTTGGTTCAAAAATTCAAAAGTCATCAATAGATGATGGGATGATGGATGATGCTCAAATGAATCAGAATGTTTAAAAAAGAAAGAAAAAAAACATGTTAGATCAATCTCAGATTTTTCAGTTAGATCTTCTCAGAGTCAACAGCCTCCAGGTGCCTCCAGGTGCCAGATATCAGGCTGAGTTCCCTTGCCTCGGGGCAGTCCAGGGCTGCTAAAATGCCCAAGACCTCCACCAGGACATCATGCCTCGCCGACGCCGCAAAAAACCAGGTGGCAGATCCCTGGGTTTTCACGGTGAAGATGTGAATTCTTGTTCCCATCCCACTTGAAATTAAGGATGTCTGTATTTAGAACAGTGATGACTCTGATTATTCTGATGATTATTATGATTATCATTGTTGTTATCATGATGATGAAGATGATGATGAAAAAGATCAAGATGAAGTAAAGAAAATAAAGGTAAAGATAAATGAAGATAATGAAGATAAAGAAGATAATGAAGAGAATGAAGATAAAGGTAAAGATAAATGAAATTCCAAAGTGAATCCAATCCCGTACTGTACCAGGCTGGAGGGGTGCTCATTACGGGAACCGATTCTGTCGTCAGCTCCGCCTGTCTGCTGCTGTTGCCTTCACCATCTGGACCAACTGCGGTGCGAGGCATTTGGAGCCATGGAATCTTTGAGATCTTTCTGACTCGGCCAAGGACTATACACATATATGTCACATATATGTCACATATATGATGAAATGAATGTGTATATTTGTGTGTGTGTGTCCTTTCTGTTCAAAACTTCTGCTGACCGGAATGTCTCCGTCTCAATCTATTGACGATCTGCAGAAAGTGTCCATCAAATCATATTGGACTCAGAACATGCCAAAGGCCTGCACAAGCCAGGCATAACCTCAAGTCGGTGCTCTGAATGGTCACAGGGGAAGCGTTTCACAGATCTGACAGCTGTCTCTGTTTGCTAACCAACACGGACCATTCTCGCGTCAAGGGAAATGCCAGACTGGAGCTCCAGGCTAGAACTGTCACCTTGCGGTAGCATCCAGATGTTCGAGAACTCATATGATTGCAGTCTTCGTGATATGCTGCATATGTTCACTTTCATTCATGTTCATTCGCTGTCATACTTTTCCAATGCAACCTGCCTCCACCCATCACATCTAGCAGGATAGATCTGCTTGCGGTGTGCGATGCAATGTGGCGAACAACCTGCCAACAACATCCAGCATCCAGTCATGCAATCATGCAATCTCCTTCAGGCTGACAGGTATTGTGTATGCCTGTGACCTTTGGCTGTCTGTGCTTTCTTTCTCAGCAAAACACTGTTCTGAAAAATATGACATCAGTTCTTTTGAAAAAGCAGAGGAGAAATTGAACATTGCATCGGAGTCGGGTTCGTTGCCTTGAGCATTCCGATGTTCTTGTGCTTGAAAGCTTTCAACGACACAGCCATGAAGCTGTCTTCCGCCAGGATCAGGCACGCTGCCGCCTGTCCACGGAACACCATCCACGGAACACCATCCACCAGGCATCCACCAGGCATCCCACGGCCGCAGCCAGGCCTCGTCAGCTGCCAAGTTCACCAGCAGAGCGACGGCTTCGGGCTCCTTTTTTGCAGGGACTCGATGGTTGAAGTCGAAATCCTAATCTGGGGAATACAAGCTATATCAGGCTATATCAGGCTATATCAGGCTATATCAGGCTATATCTATAGAACTTCTATAACATCTTTCTGAAAGAAAAAACCATCGAATACTGAACAAAGAAATGTGTTGCGCATTGCTGCGGATCGTTGCGTGGCCGTGTCCTGCTCTTTGCTTCGGGCCTCGGCCGACACTGACAGCAGCTGGCAGCAGCTGACAGCAGCTGACATCGGCAGTGTGGGCAATCGCTCTCAGGACATCACCAGCTGCAACGCCAAAGACGGAAGATGTGGCGATGTTCGAATCAAAGACGACCTCCATATCCGCACATCTTTTCCCCAAAGGGAATATCAATATCATTGAACATCATTGAACATCATTGAATATCATGGAATATCACGAAAGTCAAACATGGAATGCTGCCTTTGACACTTGAGATCTGTGAATTCACAGGACTTTCCAACTTTCCAACCGCCTCACGGGTGGATCTAGCGTCATGTGGTACAGTAACTTCAGAGCCACCTGCCAGGCCAAAGACGAGCCACCGGACGTGCGTATTGAAACTACGAACTTACTCGATTCTTGATAGCATTGATAGCGCCTCAACCTTTGTTGTTTGCCAAATTATCGATAATCCATGATAATCCATGATAATCCTATGTCATGTCCATCCCTGCATTGCATTGCCCACAGTGATAACTATGGACTATACACTGCAACACTGTAGCACAATCAGGTTCTAGACCCTCTAGACGAGTCTATCCAGAAAGCACCAAAATTGTTCCAAGTCAAAAAACTATACCAAATTGTACCAATTGTAATCGCCGAATGCACTGGCCTTGTGAGTACTTTGATGCTGCACCGCATGCATCAGACGAGGCACAACAGCGCTCCTTGGATGATGCGCGACGACAAACAGAAACTTCATGGAGACGAGCACTGGGACAAGTGGGACAAGGTCTGACAAGTTATGAACACGCCACGCCGCCACACTCACTTCGGATCATTTCGTGCAATATGTAAAAGACTTGAAAAGCAAACGTCATTCCAAGCACCAGGGTGGAGGAATCCGTTGAAAGGACAATTTTACAAGTCAGAAAATCCCTGGTCCAGTCGGTCCAGTCGGTCCAGTCGGTCCAGTCGGTCCAGTCGGTCCAGTCGGTCCAGTCGGTCCAGTCGGTCCAGTCGGTCCAGTCGGT
>Ga0126342_10008868_pt1 | contig 18014 bp, 17 predicted proteins | sample Cyp1metagenome_FD_92528 | JGI IMG/M metagenome (GOLD analysis project Ga0126342, IMG submission 92528) | Coral microbial communities from Lord Howe Island, Old Settlement Bay, Australia - Cyphastrea 1 metagenome | ecosystem: Host-associated > Invertebrates > Cnidaria > Coral ... | reverse complement strand
CGTACCCACCGTACCGTACCCACTGTACCCACCGTACCGTACCACCGTACCCAACGTACCGCACCCTTCACCGTACCATCATTTTTGAGGACCGTACCCCCCCCACAGAGCATTACTCTTGAAATTTGATAATATATATATTATATATATATATTAATTATATATATATATACACCTCGTGTGCAGTGTAAAGATCCAGGGGTTTAACGTGAGCCCGATGTTACTTTGGGCTCAAGTAAATAGAGCTCCGCAGCTCGATATTGTGTTTTCAATTAGATATATATATATATATTATATAGTTTTGTTCCTGTAAGGGGTGCAACATCCTTTTGGGGGATTCGATAGAGCAACAGCATTTCTCCCAAAGGTTATCTAAGCTGAGCTACCGATGCTTGAGTTTTGGCCAGACTACCTGTTTGACACGACCATTTATAGCACACTCAAGACATGCCAGCCCTGCATAAACAGACGCATTGGGATGGACCAGTTCGGTAGCAGATGATCGGTTTTTCGGCGTGTTTCTTTCTTAAACAATCAGAGTTGACATCCATCCGGGATTGACATTCTAAAATTGTGATCAAGAATTCTAGGGATGTTGGGAAAACCGTTGGTGAGAATCTTTCCCGACCAAGCAGCACCACTATACATCCACTGTTTGGGGGGGTCCGCAAATAGTGAGATATATATACATGCAAGTTCCAGTGGTACCGTACCCTGTCTTGATTGACCAGGGGTTTGCTGCTTCAAGGTCTATACCACACAACAAGGACGCCAAAACACATTTACGCATCTACCGAACGGGGCCCTACACCACCTGTAACTATTACGTTACGAACCCAGGCACATTGAACGCAATAAATATTTAATCCATCAAACAAAAAACACATGTAGTGAAGTAAAAAGAAAAGTGCTCGTAAAGGAAGGCCCTCCTTAAAGATAGAAGTTTGCTTTTTAGCCTGGCTAATTTGGATTTATTACGAATATACGCTTGTTGAAGTTATAATAAGGAAACTTTTAACAGTGGGGGTCCCTTGTTGTGTATAGCTCTTACTGCATGATAGCCCCACGCTCACATTCTTAGCTTTTTTGGCGGGTTGGACGGGTAAACGCCACATTGAAATAAACTGACCCGACAAAAATTAAGCAACTTAGCCGGGTATCAACTCAACAAACACCACCAAGCTTAGTAACGTGGTAGAATTCCTAACGTTACCAAACATAGGGCGTAAAAGAATCACCCAATGTTTTATTTCTCCACCTGCCGTGAGGGTCTCTAGATTTTATCAGATCTTTCTTCTCTTGTCCTTCCTCCTCCTCCTCCTTCTCCGGCACTGCCAGACCTCAACTGCGAGCGCCTCAACTGCGAGCGCCAGCTCTCAGTGGGCACTGCAGGTGCGAGATCTCAGTGCGCACTGCTGGAACTCAACTGTGAGCGCCAGCTCCGAGTGGGCACTGCCCTCAACTGCGAGCGCCAGCTCTCAGTGGGCACTGCGAGTGCGAGATCTCAGCGCGCACTGCCGGACCTCAACTGCTCTTGAGGTCCGGCAGTGCCCACTGAGATCTGGCACTCGCAGTTGAGCTCCGGCAGTGCCCACTGAGCTCTGGAGCTCACAGTTGTGGTCCGGCAGTGCGCACTGAGATCTCGCACCCGCAGTGCCCACTGAGAGCTGGCGCTCGCGGTTGAGGGCATGGCAGTGCTTACTGAGAGCTGGCGCTCACAGTTGAAGTCCGGCAGTGCCCACTGAGATCTCGCACCCGTAGTGCCCACTGAGAGCTGGCGCTCGCAGTTGAGGGCAATGCCCACTTGGAGCTGGCGCTCACAGTTGAGTTCCAGCAGTGCGCACTGAGATCTCGCACCTGCAGTGCCCACTGAGAGCTGGCGCTCACAGTTGAGGGCAGTGCCCACTGCGCCAGATCTCAGTCATCAACCGCGAGCTCCAGACCGCAGTGGGCACTCCAGATCTCAGTGGTCACTGCCAGACCACAACTGCAAACGCCAGATCTCAGTGCAATACCGGGCCCCAACTGCGAGAGCCAGATCTCAGTGGGCACTGCTGGACCTCACTGGTGAGCGCAAGATGTCACATAGAGTGTCAGATAGAATGTCAGAAGAGATGTCAGATAGAATGCCATGGTGGGGATTACTTGAAGAAAGTATTTCTTCTATTCAGCCTATTAAGCACATAAGTTTCCCACATGATATCCTCATATATCCTCATAACCATGCCTTAGGATCGAGTTTATCCCATGTTTATTCTAGTATTACCCCCCATATTTCACAACAACAAGCACTAACCCTGTCACCTTAGACACCACGCATTGGGGAATTGATCCAGGTTTTCCACTCAATCCTTGCAGCTGGCGCGGAACTTGATCGTGCCCTCGCTCGGCGGCCCAGCCGTGTTTTTTCCAGAGTTTTTTTTGGTTAACCCTTTGGTTATTTAAGCATAACTGCATAAGTATGGAGAATCACAATTTTTTCATAGGTAATTCAACTATAAAATCTTTAAATGATTAAACATTGCAATTTTCACTAGCTATTGTTAGTTTACCAGAGGTTAAGGGCCAGGGCCATGAACTGGAGATTGAAAGTGCTTGTCGGCCTCATCAAACCTCAGAAAAACACGATAGAATCTGAATTAGTTTCTTCGATCAGTTCACGGGTAGTGGAGATGTTTGGAGTCAGGGACGGGCAAAAAACACTTCGAAATTGGTAGCATATCAAAAGCCAGTTACCCCTAACGATTGATTGATCCCTGAAATGTTTTCGAAAATGTTTCTCAACTAGTCATATGAATGCGCGATGTGTTGGCGCAGGATTCCCACACAACTCGCTCCCAAGTCTTGAGCTGCAAGCTAACCCAGCTCTATAGATGTTTTTGGTGTCGACGCTGTTAAGGGGCCGTGTGCTGTCTCCATTTTTTCGGTTTTGTGTGTTCTTCTTGTCATTGTGATTGTGAACCGGGTGGGGGATGGGGGGGGATGTTAACGTTCTTTGCGACTGCAAGGTTCTCTTGCACTTCCATACATACGTCATGCTACGCTACTGCTAGTTTCTCTTGCACATTCAGACATACGTCATGCTACGCTACTGCTAGTTTCTCTTGCGCATTCACACATACGTCATGCTACGCTACTGCTAGGTTTCTCTTGCACTTCCACACATACGTCATGCGACGCTACTGCTAGGTTTCTCTTGCCCTTCCACACATACATTATGCTACGCTACTGCTAGTTTCTCTTGCACATTCACACATATGTCATGCTACGCTACTGCTAGTTTCTCTTCCACATTCACACATACGTCATGCGACGCTACTGCTAGGTTTCTCTTGCACATTCACACATACGTCATGCTACGCTACTGCTAGTTTCTCTTGCACATTCACACATACGTCGTGCTACGCTACTGCTAGTTTCTCTTGCACATCCACACATACGTCATGCGACACTACTGCTAGGTTTCTCTTACGTCAATATTCATGTCACACAAAATTTCGGAAACAAGGGTTGTCATTAAACAATGCCATTTTATGAGGTAAAACGCTCAAAAAGCAATATGTTCGGTGAACACTACGTGGTTTTAAGCTCATTGAAAACACCATGATATGATGAAAATGTTGAAAAACCCTCACGAAATTGAAATTGAACACTTATGATGGAATGTCAATCTTACACCACTGCACGGCCTCTTATCAACGCCGTTACCATGTTTTTTTTTGCCAGCTGATTCCATGGCACGCACCATTTTGTACAATAAACAGATGCAAACTGCATACCAGCCAGCTAGTGTATATACTGGTATATTTTGTTACTGCGCTTTGGCTTAAAATATACCTATGTGGATACTATACATGTAAATGCTATACATAGTTCTCGTATGACATGTACACACAAATACTATATATGTTTATTCCACACTCTATCTATGTGTTTATTGGTTTGTTTGTCTATCTCTCTACCTCTCTTATCTATCTACTTATCTGCCTACCTACCTATCTACCTATCTACCTATCTACCTATCTACTCACCTTCCTATCTGTCTATCTGTATTTCTATCTATTTATCTATCTACCTATCTATCTATCTACCTACCTATCTACCTATCTATCTATCTATCTATCTATTTGTCTATCTATATCTATATCTATATTTCTATCTCTATCTCGATCTCGATCTCTATCTCTATCTCCCTATCCACCTATCTATCTATATCTACCTATCTACCTATGTACCTATCTACCTATCTACCTATCTACCTATCTACCTACCTACCTACCTATCTATCTATCTATCTTTCTATCTATCTATCTATCTATCTTTTTATCTATCTATCTATCTATCTGTCTATCTATCTATCTATCTACCTATTTGTCTATCTATATCTATGTCTTTTTTTCTATCTCTATCTCGATCTCTATCTCTATCTCTACCTATCCACCTATCTATCTATATCTACCTATCTACCTATCTACCTATCTACCTATCTACCTATCTACCTATCTACCTATCTACCTACCTACCTATCTATCTATCTATCTATTTATCTATCTATCTATCTATCTGTCTATCTATCTATGACACAATATTTGCAGTTTATTTGCAGTTTGTTATTGGTTGGTGATTTGATGCACCCAGCCCCGATTGGCCTGCTGCGAGGCCAGAGCTCTCCGCCCGCTCCATGTCGAGTCAGAACCCGCGGGCGCCCAGTCCGAGCACGGCGCGTGTGGAGTTGGGGCACTCAGTTTTATTCCTTGAGTTTTATTCCTTGAAGAATGGCAGCTGGAAGTCGTGAGATGCAAGATGAATTGTATAATCAGCCTCTGGTTATTTAACTATAGCCATGGAAAATCATCATTTTTAGTGGGTAAATCATCATAGATCATCTATACATGTTCCAAAGAGTAACTCGCAATAGCAATGGTTCCGTTTGGAAGGGCCACCTGCTCACAGCCTAGCTGAACAACCAACGAGAGGGTGTTGGAGGGAGAGAAATAGCAATGGCGTTTTATAGCAATAGCAATTGCAATGGTATCGGTAATGGTAATAGTCATTGCAAATACCAATGCCATGGTAATAGTAATAGTAAAAATGACAATGGTAACGGTAATAACAACAATGATATTAATAACAGTAATTAAAATCACAAAAACAATATCAATAATAGTGATAGTCATGGAAATTACCATTCAGTATTGGCGCCTTAATAATCATGGATAACCATGCTAAAGGTAATAATCATGGCAATGGGAATGGAAATAGTAATGATAGTGACTCACATGGGACATTTTTATTGCTATATGTGTATGATTTGAACATCCATTCAAAAAACAATGCCAAGAAAAGTGCGCAGGAAAATATGTTCAATGATTCCCTTGCTGGATTTCCAGCACATTTCCATGGACATTATCTGCAAGCCGAAGGTCAATAAAGCTGAACATGAAAGAGAGAGAGAGAGAGAGAGCGAGAGCGAGAGCGAGAGCGAGCGAGCGAGACTTATGCATGTTTGTTCCTAAAGTTTCTTTGGTGAGTGTTGTTTTCATTTTGCACTTTCAGGGAACCCGTGAGGAAACGGACATGTTTTGTCAAACGCTGAAACAATTGATGGCAGTCAGTGGCAACCCTGTAAGATCAGTCAGTCCTTTTCACATGGAAGGCCATGGAAGGTCGCAAAGAAAGGTTCCGACACAATGCTGAGTTGGAGAATGGCTAAAGACTCAAGATGGTTCTGGCATGTTGTACCCCGCATCATTTGATATAATTTAATCATGTTCATTCATGTTTTAATAAACAACATGACCATTCACACGTTTTGGCAAATAATTACTTGGTGCGTTTTGATATCCAACATTCACGCCGCAAAACTTATATATCAAAACGTGTTAATTACCCATAGGATCCATGTATGCTATATATGGTAACATTTACCATCAACATACCCCAAATGTTAGCATATATATACCATACACGGATCCTATGGGTTATAGATACTAGAGTTCTCATGTCATATTTGCAGCATTGAGCAGTACCCGGGGTCATGCCTACAGCGGTAGGTCCACGAAATCGCTTCAAAGTCGCCAGAGGGGTCAGACCGAAGAGGGCCAGAGGTGCCAGGGCTGGGGGATGACTTCAAGTCCTGCAGGCCTGGTTATCTATAAGCCAGATGGCCCCTGGCAATTGGGTCATATTTGACATAATAATTGGGATTATCACCCAGTTACCCACTAGTTAGCTAATTGTGCAAATCCCATGACCCATTTAAGTGGTTGTTTTGGTTTTTCCCAAATTTCCCATGGAACCCGGATTTCTAAATGGGTTCCGAGTTTTTTTTGGCAGATGGGCGCATTTCAATTCCATCTACTTGAACTTGATTCAAACACTAGCATGATACTACAACTACAAATTATAAAACCCGAATGGGATTCCACACAAATCACGGCTAATAGAATATATTATATACCTGGATCCTCTTGATCGTGGAATCGTGGAAATTTCCACACCAAAACCAAAATCGATTGATTTTGCTTGAGAAAGAACTCCTGAACGGTTATTTCCACTCCAGAACGTTTTTAAAATTCCAGCCAGAACGCTTCCGAACGGTTTGGACAGTTTGTTTAACGCTTTTGAAACGTTTTTTTCCATTCCAGAACGTCCGAAGTGTCCCAAACGGCAAAAACCACTCCGGTGTTCTTTTTTCCACACCAACCGCCAAAATCGTGTTTTTTGGGTTTGGAATTTAAAAAATCCAGTATTGGGAAGCTCCAGGTAGATTATATAGTACTGTACTGTAATAGATGAGGACCAGTTAAGGAGTGAGAATAGCCAGTTCTGGGTACATAATTCAAGCCTGTTTCAATTTCATGTGTTAAAGTTAAGAATGGAACAACCAAAAGAGGAAAGCACAACAACATCCTCATATCTTGTATATGTTTTTTCTGCGCGCAGAACGGTACATGAATCTGTGTACTTATCTTAGGACGTCCATTCTTCGGTGTGGTTTGCTTTGTTGATCCTGCCACAAGAGGGGGTTGTTAGGGTTGGAAATCTGGTGTCCATTTAAAAATTACGTGTGAAGACTACCCCCTGATTATTTATCATATATGCTATATAGCTGTTATTTATCATATATGCTATGATTATGATCTATTAATCTACGGAACATGGATCATTTAGCCCATCATTCACAGATAATTTATGATGATGCACCTCTTAAAGATTGTGATTTTTTCATAGTTACGTTAAATAACCAGGAGGTATCAAAAAATTGACCATTCCACTCGTTATACCTGGCGCTGGTCGTTTCAGGAACTCCAGGGTCTCCTTTGATACCACCTCCTTGATGTCTGAGCGCGTCGATGCTGAAATCTCCAAGAGGTCATTTCGGGAGCGCGGGAGCAGGTCACCGGTAGGAAACTCAGAAACCTAGCCCTTCCGGAGAAAAAAAACGTAAAAAAACAAAAACAATGATGGATTCATGGGGATATTCCATATATATATAAGTGGATTTATACGCCGTGAACCTAACTTACGAAGTACTTCAATTTAAAACAATGGGATGAGAAAACTATGGTGGCAAGCTGTATGGGATGAGGCAAGGACAACCCCCCCGAGAGAGCTTGGCAAAACCATGGAACACAAAAAAAACACAGTAAGAGGTTTCTGTTGATTAGATATCATATGCAGTGCATACAAGAGAGATTAGCAACAGAAGCATAATATATATATAAACATACATGATAAACACATAATATATCATCATATATCATCATATATCATCATATATCCATGAAGATGTCCAAGTTCTATTTTCGGCCAAATTTGAATCCCTACTACCGTGTCTTTCTTTCGACGGCTCCTTAATGATGGGGACCATGGCCGCCTGGCGCTACGCCAGGTATGATATTGACATGCGCGAAATTGGCATCGGTGGCTATGGCAAGGCTGGCTTCCGCTGGAAGGCAGTGCCCCAGTACGGAATGGCGAAGTAAGTTTACAACTTACCAAGATACGTACAAAAAACAAATATATATATATATGTATATATATATGTATGTATATATATATATATGTATATCATCGAACTAGGGTTGATGGTGCATGTATCATGATATATAGAAACCCCTGATTGATGGTGGTTTTCTTGGGATTTAGCCATCATGTGCACGAAAAAAGCAACCATCAAACATATGGATCATATGGAGATGTAATTGATAAACAATGGTTGGTTGATGATTAGTTCGTGGGGGTTACTACCCTTGTGACACGGCTTACAGGCAACTTCTATGAATCGATTAAAAAATAAAATCATCAAAAAAAACAAATCCAAAACAAAGCAAAACCTAACCCAAACCTAATTCTTAAAAGAAAACAAAAGCAAAAAAAATAACAAAAGCAAATCCAAGCAGCAACGCAGCTGGAAGAAAAACAAAAACAAAAGCAAACCAAAAAGTTTATTTCCTTAGAAGTCGGCTGAAGGCATTTCACAATACTACCCTTTATTTATTGGGGATTGCTCCATGAATTTTGAACCGCTGGATGGCAGGTTTTGAACACTACTGAAACTTGGTACATGTGGAGTTGGCACAACAAGATGGAAAAAACGTAATATTGTTTCAATGATGATGTTGCCTGATGACAGGCGATGGTGTGGATCATGATTTTGTTTGGAAGCTGGATCCTGCTTCACCCTTTCTAACCTCCCTGGATGCTTCCCTGCCGTGCCTGCCGTGCTGTATCCAGGTCTTCTTGGCCAAAGATCGGATGTTCAAAGATCGGGAAGTCGCAATCAAGAAGGTGCGACCCTGGGGATACCAAACATGATGGATTCCACTTAGCCAGTGTTGATTCTACTTAGCCAGTTCCCATATTACAATATCATCATAAATACATTATAATTAATATTATATGATATCAGATATTATTAGGTTTGAAATATCCCAGCCACATGAGTCATAACCGAGCGACTAACCGGCGGAGAACCAGGGTTTTCCCTATCGGGCCTTCACTGGGATGAATAAGACCCAGCTGGCAACTGCTGTGGTGCTTCCAAATCGCTCGAAATCGCTGCAGATTCTGCAGTGCCTGGTGAATATATCATCCACATATATATGGGATATATATTATAAATAAATGAATGAATGAATGAATGAATGAATGAATGAATGAAATGAATGGATGAATAAATAAATAAATAGATGAGGGTACCGGTATACTGCAGTTTTTAACAAATAGATACGTTTTTCAGCAGCATGCACAGGCATCCTCGTGAAACCGGGCCACCCCCAAAAAGGTGGTGAAGATTGACGAAGAAAAAGACTCGGCCTTCAAAAAGGAGGTGCAGTGCAGATGTGGCGGGTCATCATTGGGGGATTCAGTGAAACCACAAGAGTGACCCCTCCAATAATGTGCAAATATATATATATATTTTACATATATATATATATTTACATATAATATGATGAATGATCAATAAATCATGTTTATATATCAGTGTATGTAGCCTATTTTATAGCTGGTCAAGTGGTGAGCCCTTGTGTAGTGATGTGTAGTGTGTTGGTGCCGTTGGTGGCCTTATTTTGGAACCACCTTTGTGGTAGCGAGACTTGGGTCATGATGGTCATGGGGATGGGTTCAATGATGATAAACCAATCAATTTCAGACAGACCCATGTGTATTTTCAAAGTGATTGCGCTTCTTTCTTTTGGAGCCTTCTGTTTTTTGCGAACTGATGGGTGTTTCTTGGGATTGAAAACTGTGAAACAGACTTCTTGTGCGGACTGTCATCTCCGGCGCAATGCTGGCGATCAAACACTTCTGTACTGGACGATTCATGACAATTCCACCCATAGGTTTTTCCCAAATCCTGGGTTTTCGTCGAACAACGGGAAACCAATTGTGTTCATATTTGCCAATCCCTTCCCCCCAATCATAAACACCCCCAAAGGCAGTTTCGTGATGACATGGAATCCGTTCATCATTTTTGGAGCCGCATTTTAGTGTGAATCCATTTTGAATACTGGTGGGTTCAAACTAAAATGGGTTTGTTGGGTTCATAATTTGTCATTTTGAACTGATTGAAACCATTTTTGGAGGTTTACATCAATTTGTTGGGTTCATAATTTTGGACCTGGGTAAATCGGAACCACCATGAACCACCTCATTGCGATGTCAGTGGTGAGATTTGCAAGGCGAACTGTCACAAAATTGCCTGAGTTCCGGTTGATTACTTGTATTTCTCCAGATGCTTGGTGATTAAAACATAAACCCTCCTTAGATCCCACTATAACATACAATAAACCATATATGATAACCGCATTTTCTAGCCGTATATAGCCATAGATAACCATATGCAGTAACCATTTTTGACAGTTGTTCCCAACAACCAGCTCGTGGGTTCTTTTAGGGCTCCAAGAGCTTCGGGCGGAGTCCGAGGTGATCATCATGAAGCGCCTGGATCATCCCAACATCTGTCGTTTGTTTGAGACCTATGAGCAGGTCAGGTCAACGGGTCAACGCGGGGGCGGTTGTTGAGGACGGGTAAAAATTGAGGTTGGTTGGCAGCAAAAAAAGATTGGCAACTGGTTGGCAAGTTGCAGCTTGAAAAAGAAGCTTGGAAGATCTTTGGTTGTTTTTGATTGTGAAACATGAAAGCTGGTGAGTCAAATTGTTGACAAAACTGACGTTGGAGATGCGAGGGCGGCCCAGGGGTCGCCGCGAAAGGGGGTCTTGATCCTCCAAGAAATGACGATGTGCAGGTCTCTCGGGTAAATTTGGTTTCTTCCATGTACGGTATGTAAAACAAATTGCAATAACAGATATGTTTACATAATGTAATTATACTCTTTTATTTGTGGTATGTAAATGGATCATGTAATATGATGTGTAATTAATAGCAGAGGTGTGTATATATATATTCATCCACAAATCTCTTCATGGTAAGAATACATTTATGGACTATGTCTGGGGGAAAGACTCCTCTCGGTGGCATCTGGAAATTCGGGGGCCCGTCGGAAAACACGGAAATCATCCGGGGGTTTCGATGGAAGATCCCCAGCCGTCATGGGTCAATATTCTTGGACAGCCTTCATATATTTTCCAAAATCAGAACATCATCACAGTCATGTCACTTATTTTATAAATGGGACTGTAATTCCTATATATTCCTAAGGGTTGTATATTTGTATTTGCATATGATTTTTTAGTCCGATTTGCAACTGTGACCCGGAACATATCTGCATCTTCCAGTACCCAACTTCTCCAGTCGGGCCCTCCTGACACGGTCAGAGTGACCCGGAACCGGCAGGGACGAGTGATGTACTTCGTCATCGAATTTTGCGAAGGTGGCGATCTCTTCGATAGGCGCGGATCCAAAGGGTCCTTGATGGGTGTACCCTTTGGTCCACAACTGGCAATGGAAATGAGTGTAAACAAACGCAACTTTATATCATGGAATAGAGGTTAAATCATTTCTAAATCCAATCTGAAAATGATAAATTCCCAGCCATTCCTACCCTTTAAAGGGGTGATTGTCCATTTTGGGAATGGATTTACCAGGTCGACTTGGCAATGACCATGTCTTCGGCATGGCACAGTAAATTTTCACCCCAGCGATGGATCTTTGAGTCCCTGCACCGGGATTTGTTGAGGTGTGAGGAGATCCGGCTTGTTTTCCTAGTCCTCAAGAAAATGGACAAAATTATATATATATATAGAGAGAGAGAGAAAGAGATTGACAAAACTACTAGGAACTCGGTTTAAGCACCTATGGAAAGTGGTTCTCCAACTATGGAAGAAAAGCAACACTGGAGCCTTTTGAGGAAAAAAACGCCGAAGTTCCGTCCGTGGTGCCTGGAGGTATTCCAACTATGGGAAGTTGCCAGAGACCATGATGGCTCCCATCATCAAGCAGGTGCAATAAATGGCGGGTTGTGGCGTAGATTGGGGAAACCAACTATATACATGTTTTTGATTGCATATATGCATATCATATTTCACACATCATATATCACATATCATATATCATATATCATATATTGATATCATATCTCATATGTCACACCCATATATATATAATGACATCCCCCCTTCCAAGACCTATTTGTTTGATATGTGAAATGATATTTGCAGTTTTTTTTGATTCATAGATATACATACATACTCGTATGTATAATATATATATAGTAATAGTAATAATAACAATCATAAAAATAATGGTAACAATAATAATAATAATACTAAAATAATAATAATAATAACGATAATAATAATAACGATAATAATAGTAAAAAATAATAGTAATAATAATAATAGTATATATATATATATATTTATATATGTGTGTAATAAGTATCTATACCTGCCGTTATTATGCCAACATTGCATTTAAAAATCTGGAACCAGTTGTGGCGCCCAGCTGGTCACAGTATTCCAAGGGGAAGGTTTTTCTGTCGGTTCTGGTGCTGCTTCACATGGTGCTTCACATGGGGATGAGTAAGAGCGAACTGGAAAATCACCCTTGTTGGGATGTAACATGACCCCCAAGTGGTTGGTTAATGGAATGTTTTATTATTGGATTGCTGCGGCAGATATGAAAACATACCCTTTGGTGATTTAATATATATTTGCTTGGTGGTTTGGAACATGAATTTTATTTTTTCAATCTACTGGAAATAATACTCCCAACTGACTTTCATATTTTTCAGAGGGGTGGCTCACCCACCAAGTAGCCATTGTTGGTAATTCATCTATAATTGGGCCATTTTCCATATGTAAGAAATTACCAGAGGGTAGTAAAGCATTCATAAACCATGCTCATGGTTTATACCACGAATTTATGGTAAAATTGTGGCTGGTCTACTAGTGCTTTACTCACATTAGTTCCAAGGACGGAAGTCTTTGGACCCAGGGCAGGTATGATATCCGATATATCCCAAATGGGGAGCCTCTCGGGGTACAGTTGCCAAGCTCAATCGTTGGCTTTGCGGTACTCCAACTCTGGCATGGGTAGTTCCAGATGTTGAACGAAATGAATCTTTGGAATATACCATCCCGGCAAAAAACTCTCTAAGATAGCCATTTTGGGGGTGCCCCATTTTCAGACATAGCCGTATATCAAATTATATACTCATGGCTTGATTCCCTATGTTTCATGCTTACATCCTTATTCTTGTGGCAGAAACCGCAACTTTGAATGGTTACGTGGATGTGCATCCCACCTAAGTGGTTTATAATCCATGCATAACCCATATAATCCCATATATATATAATATATATATATAATATATATATATAAATGGAGATATAACCCATATTCAGTAAATTGGGGTTCTGTGGGGTCCTACTTACCATTTTCGCAGCATAGGTGGCCAGTGCCTTGAAGTACGCGCACTCCAAAGGCATCGCACATCGCGTGCCTTGGGTCACCAACTGGGTCACCAACTGGGTCGGGGGCCTGGTAGCCATAGCCTGGGACTATCCTAATGATTTTCTTTGTGCTGCTGCTACCCTCTGCTTGGTGGCTCATCCCACTTAGTAAATGGGTTATAACCCCACTTATAAATGGGATAAGTAGGGTTAATCCACTTATAATTAGGGTTGTAACTCACTTACTAAGTGGGATGAACCACCAAGTACTGTTACCCTCTGGTAAACATACAAAAAGCTATTGAAAATGGTGATTTATAGTGGATTTACCCAGCTATAAAATGGTGGATCTTTCCAGTTCGCTATGTGGCTGTTTACCAGAGGGTACTACTGATCTATCATCCAAAATTATCCAAACTTGCCCCAAAAAGGGTTTCATATGGGCACGGGCCCGTATGTGATGGAATCCATCCTGTTTGAGATCCACAAGCGTGTAAAGAACAGGGATAGAAGTGGCACGAACAGATTTTGCTGCGATGTGTATGTACCCATGATCACCCGTGTTTCTTGTGTATTTTTTTGAGGTATCGCAGATGTTTCCATCACCTTTCTGCCTATGGTGTTGCTCAGGATTTGAAGCTTGAAAACATTTGCTTCTGTGAGAAGTCGCCAAGCAGCACCCACGTCAAGGCCGTACTGGAGAATCCGGCCGCAGCCCTTGCTTCTACCCTGCTATGACTGGTGGTACTTGCATACCATCATATGGTGATATATGGTGTATGTCAAGGGATGTTTGGGATATGAAGGAATCTAACCCAGTTACTATGCATTTACTCTTCCCAGTTTCTCCTGTATCCCAAAGCATGCAGGATTTCCTGCTGCAAAATTGATAAATCTGACCGTTCAGAGCTGCTGAAGTGTACCGTCCGGTTTTTCACACATGGACATTTTAAAATGATTTGTATCAAATTTGGTGATCCTCCAAGTTTTTTTTTTAAATAAGATGTAATTATATATATATACAACATATACATATTATACATAACGATTGTTGTAGCTTATATGTATTTATATGTTATATTAGCACCCAAGTAAGAGTATGTGTGTGCGCCCACTTGCCCCATTATGTTTGCATAGTAAATCTTGGTAAATATCCCATAAATACATGGAATTTGTACCCCCCGACATTTTAAACTCCATGTTCCCCCGGAAGGATGTTTGGTGGTATTTACTCCCACTCCATTATTTAGCATGATCCTAATGGCTGGTTAATCAACCCATGAACTAAATAGTTATATCATGTTAGATTCCCTATAGGGTTGTGCCCGCCAGTTAAAAGTTGGTTTATAAACCATAGTAAGTATTGATATATCGACCATAAACCATAGTTACTATATTGGAGTTATGTTCACCAACTTAGCAAACGAACTGGGGCACCACCTTGTACTAACCTTTCTAGATTCATTCTAAAACCCCATTAATTATATATATATATATATCATTAAATTAACATCAGTTACTATTACTACTAACATCTACTAACCTTTCATGATTAGCTTAAACCCATTTTTTCCCATCATTTCTAGATTCATTCTCCCCAGTTCCCGTTGAAGGTCATCGACTGGGGCCTCGCCGGGAGCTTCGAGCAGGGCCGCATGAAGTCCTCGGTGGGGACCTCCACGTACTCTGCGCCCGAGGCCCGAAACACGACCAATGGCGCGGCTTGGGAGTTGGGATTTGTTCCATTATTTATAGGGAAGTTTCCATAGTGGGGCATCCCCAATATCTGGATCAAATTGTCAAAATGGAACTAGATTGTTGGTTGGTGGTGACTGGAACATTAATTTTATTTTTCCATCTATTGGGAATAATATTCCCAACTGACGTTCATATTTTTCAGAGGGGTTGAAACCACCAACCAGTATTTATTGGGAAGTTTCGTCATGGGGCATCCCAATAGCTATAGATCAAATTGTCAAAATGGATAGATTAGAATGGAAATCCTACTAAATATAGGTGATATGCCATCTGGTTATTTAACATAGCTATGGAAAATCCATTATAAATGGAGGTTTCTAGCTGGGAAAATCATCTGGTTAGTGAAAGATTAAATTTACCTAGAACTATATTTAATGTCAACCCCCAATTAATAAAGCCTAAACGGCTGTTTAACTGGGGGGACCATTTAAGTATGAAATCATGACTATTTGGGGAATACCCCCTGATTAATCAACCAGGGTATATTAATCCGGGGTTGACATTATAACCCCCTAAAAAAAAAAACATAGGGGCTAAGCAAAAGTATGAGAATTGAAACAGCGAAACTTTCGATTTCAGATTCATCATAAGGTAAGTTAGTTTGTAACTCTTATAACGACTCTGTGGTTTATCCCAACTAAGAGATCTGTGGGTTATGACCACGGTTTGGAGTAGGAGAAGCAGGATTGATTAACTGGGGTGAACTAACCCACGGTTTGGATGAACCACCAAGTAGTGTTTATCTATAGTTCGATGGGGTTATAAACCAAGAAACTGATACAAACAGTACTGCAGTACATAGGGGTCATCACGTTGACTGGGGCCAGGAACTGTACTTTTTTTGGGGTTGATCATCGCTTGAAGCTGTGTTGTTCGTTTCACCTTAGGGGATTGAAACCAAGGAGAAGACCAGGTTTGCAAATTTGATGATGCCAGTTGGTGGTTTAATTCATATTTCATCAACTTAAAATCTTAGGAGCATTTTAATGCGTTGCATTGGGATCAATTCTTTAGATTCCAGTGTAACTGGCTTGTTTGGTGATTGCAAAATATTGCAAACCATTTCAGCAGCATTTCAAGGAATTGATCTGCCGCATGCCTGTCTTGATTGTCTTGGGTTCTGTGGCATTGAAACGGATTTTACTTTGATTTTGTTGGTGGTTTTGGGACGGGTTAGGTAGGAACTGGAAGCTTTTATATTTTGAAGAACAGCACCCAGAAACAACGCACTAATTTTGAACAATGACAGTACTGTAACAAGTTGTTGCTTTCCAATGCTTACCGTCCGTTACCCAGTGGGGATATGTGACTATCGCGTTTGAATAGGTTCGCAGCACCGAGCAGTCTTTCATCATCCGGCTTGACCAACTTTACCTTCAAACAATACGAATTCAAAGAAATCACAAGATGGAATCCTATCAATGTCCTGTGAAATTCCAATATTTTCAATGAATAAATGTCCATCATATCCTTCGGTCCCTGTGGAATCAACACCTTCCAATCTCGGATACTTGGTGCCTTTGCTCATGGTCAAATTGTCACGGGCTACATGGGCGAGACGGGATGAAAGGTATTTTTAGACATGGCAGCTTCCATAGTTTTGAGTGTTTATCCATATGTTTTATCCATATGTTCAATGTTGTGCTCCCACTTTTAAGTTATTTTATAAACCATAGTAAGTATTGATATATCTATCAAAAACCATAGTTATTGGAGTTATAAACCAACTCAGCCAACTATGGGGCACCACCTTGTATGTTTGTATCCTACATCATCATTACCATCCCGTTATACGCCATGATCTGATATCCTTATGTATATAAATAGCAGGGTTTGCTGCATAGCTGACTGAATGCCTCGGACCAGGTGTTGGACCCCGAAGATGACGATGATGGCTACACCTGCGCCCGCTGCACAGATAGATCTCATGGCTTTGTTTTGTTTTTTCTTTGGGACATGTGTTTGCCTGAAAAGGGGGTAAGATACTCCCATGAGATCCGATTAACGTGGCCTAAACATATCAAGGCCTGCGACTTGTGGAGTTTGGGCGTGGCCGGAGCACTCAGAAATCACAACGGTTTTGCGTGGAACGAAGCCTAAAGGCAGCGCCATTTTTTGCGACTTTGAAGATGTCCCTGGAGAAATCTGACCTTTTGGGGGAGTTGTTTTTGTTAAAGAGTATGAATAACATTGAATAAGCACCTTCAACTTTAATTACCTCGGAAAAGACTACGTTTTTCATCATTTTCCTTGATTATCTTGGATTATTTACTCCTGTTTAGTCCCATTACCCATTCATGTTGCGAGAAGTCATGAGCAAGTCCCTCCTTGCTTGCATTGCCAGCATGCTGAGGTGGCTTATGTGGCCTTGTCGGGCAAACCGCCCTTCTGGGGCAGCCCCAAGCAACAAGTGGCGCGCATGCGTGCGGAGAAGTACCCGCTGAGCGGGGAGCAGGGGACACCCAGCGAAGGGTGGCAGCTTCTCGAGGTGTTCAAATGTATGTTGACCGCCAAAATTTGAATCGTTAAGAAATCATCAAGATCCATCAGTCGGTTAAAATCCACCTAGACCTTCAAAAGCACTAACAAAACTCAATTGTTGGCACTTTGAACGCAAAAAAAAAGAATCCAAACGTACAGAATTTATTGAACTTTTGAAGGTCCAGGCAGCAGTTTAGAAACCACATTGACTTGCTTTTCTTGAACATGCATGAAGGGTCTGTGGTTTGGTATCTTTCTATCCATCCATCGATCTATCTATCCATCCATCTATCTATCAATCTATCTATCCATCCATCTATTCATCCATCTATCCATCCATCCATCCATCTATCTATCCATCTACCATCATCTACCTATCTACTCATCTAATCTAATCTGTTCCAATCTAATCT
>Ga0126342_10008867_pt1 | contig 18015 bp, 16 predicted proteins | sample Cyp1metagenome_FD_92528 | JGI IMG/M metagenome (GOLD analysis project Ga0126342, IMG submission 92528) | Coral microbial communities from Lord Howe Island, Old Settlement Bay, Australia - Cyphastrea 1 metagenome | ecosystem: Host-associated > Invertebrates > Cnidaria > Coral ... | reverse complement strand
GCGTCAGCACCAAACCAGCATTCGATTTTCCACGATCGACAAGCGTAAGACGAGGGGGGCTTGATCCCATAGGGAGGCCACAAACAACTGAACATGTCACAGATAGGGATCCATGATTTCACAGTGATAATTTTGACCCATGCCGATATTGCAAGCCAGTAGTCGTTGATCACATTCCGATATAGTCCCTTTCCCCAAATACTAAACAATTTCCCAGAAACCAAGGTTTAGTCGGCGATTTACACATATTGGAAGCCATTTAGGGTGTGGTCAATATGTGATATACTGTGGGAAACCCAATAATAAACCTACTGCTTGGGAATGGTTTATACCACGCATAGAAATGGTGATTTCGGGGATGGTTTATGGATGTTCATGGATTATGGCATTGGGTTTACCAGATTAACTCACAAAGTGGGTTCAACCCCGTGCAAATAATTGGAATGTGCGGATGTGGCTGAGCATGGGACGCGCCCCGCAATGCAGCATCGGATCGCGGTGCCGAGACAAACGCATTGCCGAAGAAAACCTAGGGAGGCCGAATACAACGCACGTTCATCTGTGATGTGAGGGAAAATATGTCCGTTTGATATATATATATATATGTATTTATTTATATGTTTTAAAGGATTAAGAGCTCAGTCACGAGGGTGTCCTATATTTTTTCTTGATGTAGGCCGGTCTCAGAGTCTCAGATTTGCTTCATCAATCCCCTCAAGAAACGGAGAAACATCTTCTAGATTCAAGACAGTCTGTACTTGAAGAGTCTTGGATTCTCAGTCTCCTGGTACCATTACCAGCATTAACATTGTAATCAATCATGACCACTGGAACTCAACATAGCTGCAGAGAAGGACCATTCTTAACAGCTAAATCATCTATAAATGGGCCATCTATACCATCGCTAGATTAGTTTACTGAAGAGTAGCGGAAATTAGAAGGATTTAGAAGGTTCTCTAGCAAGCGATCTTAGATGATTTCTTGAGCAGCATTGAAACTTCGCCCTGGAAAGTGCACGCTTTTTGGCGCATATAAATCCCGAGTAAGCCACCGTTTTTCAGTTTTTTCTTGCCACTCATGTACACCAGTACAAATATGAGATCCCTACTTGTCAATCCTGAATATAGTATTCATACATATTGCAAGATACTTTGATCAAGCCCTCCAAATACCCAGTGTTGCAACAGCATGTTGATCGAACACAGCCAGTAGACATTCCTATACAACTTATACAACTATCAACAACCTTTACACACACCAAAATACTGTATCATAAGATGTCTGCACATGTATGGAACCATATGCAATAGTTTGAAACACTCATCAGTTTCTACTTGAAACTCCCCAAGCGGTTGTTTCTATCCCTCGTCTTCTTGGTGACATGCCCCTTTCCCCCTGAGTATGGCACGCAGGCCAACAGGCACGCCTGAGTTGCCACGTGCAGGTTGAACTGGTCGCTGTGAAAACTGCGAATCATGGCTACAGTATATTTATATACAAATGCACGCGGCGCATAAAAATGCATTAAATAGAACTATGATGAACTATGATCTTTGCCCAGGCGTTGCAGCGTAGAGGTTTCCCATTCCCAAACAAATGTTGATGCAACTTCACAAAATTCCTATGGGAACAACAACAAAGGTACTAAGGAATATTAAACTCCCACCCCCGTTAAACCTTAAATACTATGGGAAAAACAACAAAGATACTAGAACATATTAAATTCCTACCCCCGTTAAACCTTCCATTCCTATGGGAAAAACAACAAAGGTACTAGGGAATATTAAACTCCCACCACCGTTAAACTTTACATTCAATTGGGAAGATCAACAAAAGTACTAGGGAATATTAAACTCCCTCCCCCCTCCCCCGTTAAATTTTACATTCAATTGGGAAGATCAACAAAGGGACTAGGGAATATTAAACTCCCACCCGTTAAACTTTACATTCAAATGGGAAGATCAACAAAGGTACTAGGGAATATTAAACTCACACCCCCGCTAAACTTTATATTCATTGAAGATCTTCAATAAGGGTTCAATTCTCCCAGCCCCGTTAAACTTCTACATTCATTGAAGATCTTCAACAAGGTTTTAATTCTTCCACCCCCGTTAAACTTCTACATTCATTGAAGATCTTCGATAAGGGTTTAATTCTTCCAGCCCCGTTAAACTTCTACATTCTTTGAAGATCTTCAATAAGGGTTTAATTTAATTCTCCCATCCTCGTTAAACTTCTACATTCACTGAAGATCTTCAATAAGGCTTTGATGATGATGATGATGATCATGATGATCATGGTGATCATGATGATCATGATCATCATGATGGCGATGGTCATGATGATGATGATGATCATGATCATCATGATGGCGATGGTCATGATGATGATGAAGGTGATGATGATGACGATGATGATGATGATGATGATGATGATGCGTTGTCTGTCGTCATTGCGGGTCCGGGCAAAGCCCATGCATTTGCCGTATATATATATATATATATGCCATACTTACACATACATATGATATTCATGCACTATGCACAGGTTTTCACTCAAAAGTGGGTTCCTTTTAAGATTCATTTCAGAAGAAAACATAACCTCTCAAAGTTTCTGCTCAAGTCAATAGCCACTGTCTCAGGTCTGTCTTACTCGAACAATCTGCCTTCCGGCAGCTCGGTCAATCCTCACTGGGTTTTGTCCTTACAAGTTGCCCAGATTACTCATTTGTTGAACTTGGCGTTGTCCGAAAACTAGGCTGGTAATGGCTAGTGCTAGCCCAAAGTCTGAGTTTAAAACTGGAGGGTCACCAAGAATAGCATCTCGTTTTGAACCTCATTTTCACCATCTTTCAACTTGTGTCACAAACACCCCCCAAAACGTCCGCAAGCGAAGAGCCAAGGCTGGGAGGATGGTGCGAGATCGCATGGCCATGGCCTGATTTTTAACCAAAAAAAACGTTGATTTTACCCTCAACATGGTGATTTTACTATGAAAATGGTGGATTTTACCATCAAGAGGTTGACCATCAAAAATGGTGGTTCAATATGGTTTATGGTATATAGAATATCGTATAACAATGTATAACATGCTTACTGTAATCATTCTGAAATGCGGGTTGGCCAATATATGCGCCAATATCATGTGAAATTCCCTTCAAATATGAAATCCTTGTTGAATGTGTTGGATCTATTCATGTTGAATACCAGGGGAACGGGATTAATCAAACATGGCAATGGAAAGTCATTGTGTTCTTGAATGTCAACATATGAAGAATCATCGCACATGAATATCAGGATTTCATGCTGCCGTGTGAGATTGCCCCACTTGAAGGTATCTTTCAGTTTCACTGGTCAGCAACCATGCTCATACCCCCAACTGTTCGGCTGCCATTATCTTCCTTTTTGTGTGTTGGTGAGGCCCTAACTACCCTCTGGTAATCAACCATGGCTGGCCAGCAAATCGGCAATTTGAACAAGAACATCAATATATCACATATAACCTACTGTACATTCAAAAATCACCATACATCATAATCTATCATAGTCTATCTTTAAATGATGAAGAGAAACGGGGATCTTTGCTATTGTTTTATTGCCGTTGAACAAGAGGTATGCTTCCATTGCCATGCAAGCGCCAGTTCACCGGTATTTCTCCCAGCGGGATTCCCCAATATGGAGGTTTTTAAAATGGGGGGTACCCCTAAATCATCCATTCTTATAGGATTGTCCATTGTAAACCATCCATTTTAGGGTACCCCAATTTTAGGAAACCTCCTAATGAAAAACATCAACAAACCAAGGAAGATGGGAGGTGCCTTCAGTTCCCTCCCGGAGCACGCCTCAAAAAAAAGACCGGTCGAATCGAGGCGAAATTGGCGCTGTTTGATTTGATCGAAGCTGCGTTGGGTTGAAGATGGAAAGAACAGGATGGAATTCTTCCAATTCAAGCGGTTTCTTCCAGTTTATGCTATGGTTCATAGTTCCTGATATCTCAAAATAGTTGCATATCATAAAATTATATAACTATATATATATATGTAAATGATGTGTATATATATAATTATATATATATGTATAAATTAAATATATAATATGTATAAATTATATATTAATATATAACGTATAAATTATATATATAATGTATATAAATTAAATAATATATATATATATTATATATTATATATATTATATATATATTATAAAATTAATTGACAAGGATTCACCAATGCTGAAATCAATTTGTCCAAAAACAAGGCAATTCTGCCTTAAGCATGGCCGGTTTACCAGTGAATCTCTCAGGAAATCTCTCGGGATTTGGGGGTACCTCAATTTTGAGACACGCCCAAGCATCTTTCGATTTATGCAGGGCTTGACCAACAACAACAACAACAGCAACAACAAATCATTGCACCAACCAAAGTTACCCTCTGGTAATCACATGTGGCTAGCTGGACAATCCTCTACACATGGAGATTCGAATGAGAAAATCATCTTTAAAGGATCGTTAAGGGGCAATGGATGGAATTCTACTCCCCAGCAAATATGCGAGTGGAAACTCACATCTCTTTCCATGGTGTTTTTCCCACAATGGTACGAACTTGCCATGAAAGGCTTCATTAATTCAGATACCCTACAAACATGTGTTGTCCGACCGCTGGTTAGTCAATGTCCCCCATCAAAAGGGCCGTAAACTAAACCACGAAAAGGCTACAATACCCTTCACTAAATTTTACTCCTTTGCGCAATGTTCAGATGCCCATATGAGCCACGATGAAAACATTAGATTAATCAAAGGGGCATGGTCATTGGCTTCATAATTGGAATCCTTACAGTGGGTATACAAGTTCCTATTGATGGATTGATGATCATCCTGCTATATTGGCATAGAACCCAGCCTTTGACGCGCATCATGCAGATGAATCCACGCTCACAGCTCTCCCAAGCTCAGGTGGCGGGTACAGGTGAGTAAGGTGAGGATAATTCGAGATTTCGACGTGCACGAGCTCGCTCCATAAAGCTCCAGTTTCTTCACAAATAGAGGACGCTTCGGGGCGTCTTTGACTCTTTTTGCTTTGGGATTATGGGTCGGCACGGCATACCAGCGACCGGAAGTCTTGAGACCGAGCCTGGACATGGAATAACACTTAGAGGTTGAAAAGTTCGGCAACAAGTCTCTATTCAAGAATGGCTGACACATTCTGAAGAAGGTTCCGAAAACAAAAAATGGTAATGAAACTGCGCGTTTGGCGTCAGGGAGCAAAAGAGCATCGGGATGGTCATAGGCCAAATACATGGTCTTTACCCCTGTTCCGCCAGTTTTGATTGGACATCTCCAACCTGTAGAAAGATAAAAGCTTGTAAGAACTTCGAACCCCAGTCACCTCTGTCCTTCGCACCATAGTCAAGGGAAACTTCCTGTGGCCACTTAAGACTGTCACAGAAAGTCTTGAAGGCTTTGGCAATGTTGGCACCTTGCAGTCACATATGGAAGACCTCATCCTCACATTCAACGCCTGGTCTGGAGATGTAGTCCGGAGGATGAAACTTGAGCATATCATCAAGAGCCTCGCCCCATGGCATGTGAATCAAAAAGTCTGAAATATCTCTGCGCCTCTTGCCGGGGCTGGATCAACGTGGACACTGGTTTGTCTTTAAGTGCATCGATCAGCTGACATTTCTTCACATTGAGGTCCACAAGGTCACGACAATGATTCCGCAGAGACATCTTTTCATTTTCAACATGCCTAACAAGTTCATCCACCAACATCTGTATTTCCCGTCGTACCAAAGCACTTGCTGCTTTCAGCACAATGATTACCTGCAATCGTCCAAAGGTCATCGTGCTTGACAGCAGATTCAAGATTCCGACGGCTCTTGATCTTGATAACTTTGAACTTGTCCTTGTGCCATAATGTAGCCAACCTGGAAATGAGTTCACTGTTTGTCAACTTATGAAGGTTAGACATGACCAAGCCCAGTTCAATAAGCCTGACAACCTTGCACACATATGAAGCATCAGTGACAACTTCAACGTGTGGAATCGGATCAAGTGAATTGGCTTTCATAGCAGCGATGACCACGGCAAAAAGTTCTGCACGAGCAAGCGTCTGTTCACCAGGTACGATTCCAATTTGAGATACACGGAGCAGCGGAAATTTTGGCTCCTGAAGAGAAACAAGATCCAAGACTTCTTTTTGCTGATTACACGATGCAGAAACGTCTTCCACAGCCCAAGTTGCAATACGAGCCATTGGGCATCATCAGTAAAATATATGAGGAAGCCAGCAGTGGTATTTTCAAGGGCAGAGACTTCTGGCATCTTGATAGTGCGAAGGAAGGCATGCAGGATCACAATTCTGTCAAACGTTCTTGGTATGAGTAAATAAACCCATTCTTGCCTCAGGTAAGTCAACACATCACATGCATCTTTTTGTTGTGTGCGTATCATCTTGAGCTGCGGACGCTCTAGAAGACGATGTTCCCTTGTGTCAGTGCCATCACCAAAGTTCACAGGATTCAGAGCAATCTGGATCCCATTTCGATTTTTGGCTTTGTGTCTGGAATGCGCCTGTCACATTCAGTCTAAGAATATTTTGTTCACTTTCAGCCAGCTTGGAAAAACTGTGTGAAAAAGATGTACATCAGGCAGAAAATCGCCAACACCTTTCCTGTCAAGCAGCGTGAGAATGTAATGATTCCACATCAACCTCACTGTTTTGGAGATGTACTTGCAAGAATCGCTCAATAGATTGCACTAAAGACAATCAGGGCCATCAAGCGTCCCGTCCACATCAAGAGACCACCCGGTCTGGTTCAAATAACTTTTCAACGTGGTTGCTGGTCCAAAAGTATCCTTGGCCAGCTGAGGCATAATAGTCGCAATCCTTCTCAATACACGGAAGCGCTGCAACAACGTATGCAAAAAAGGGTCAAGCAGAAATTTCGAAAGGAAGCTGCAGCCAATGACATTTGAGGCATTGTGCCATTTTCCCACAAGAGTCCTGCCTGCTGCTTCTCGAGGTTGTGAAGTGTTGCTGCCCAATGTATGTGGTATCAGTACTATACAAAGCCAAAGGCCAGACTGCGGATTGAATCAGTTTCGCTTTGACGGCTAAACTGGCTGGAATCCATTCAAGCCTCTGGAGTCTACTGACGGCTTCGTCAATCTTGTCACGAATAAAACCAAGAGACACGCTTTTGTTGTACGAAACAACCTCACCGAGATCTTTGACCATAGATTTTCCTTGAGGTTCTGAGTCACTGCCAGGAACCACAATGGTTTTGCAATGGTTGATCAATGCCAACTCTTGGTATGATCAATGGTGAGCCTCATGGAATCTGTTAAACGAAGAGTTTTCTGATAGGCCATCACACCCTTTGTTCAGCCACCATCCAACTCCAATTGTCGGCATAGGCCAAAGGTCTCACACGATCGCTTTTGAGGAAGGCATGAAACAAGCAACTTGTGGCCAACATTGCAAGGACACTGAGCGAGCACCCTTCAGGAACGCCAGCTGTCACCGGGATACCGTTTGTCACACAGCCTTGGATCGTAGGATACCTGATCGTCTTGTCAGGACTAGAAACCCAGGCATCAACAAGGGATAACAAGGGCCTTTGGGATACCAAGTCTGTGCAGGATTCTGGCATCAACGTATCTCCCAAAGGTGTTGTATGCTTTGATAAGGTCAAGTGAGTAACCACCAATGCCACAGCCGGATGCGAGGGATTCCTCTATAGCACGTTTCTGGGCATAGGCAAGTTCTTTCACTCCTCTACGTGGGAGGCCTCCAGAGATGTCATAAAGGAAAAAATATCTTTCCAAACATAGAGCTCAAAATGGTAATCGGTCTCGCATGGTGCATCGATAGCGGAACGGGTATCTTTGACAACAGGACTGTCTTGGCCCCCATCATTCCAGGTCCAAAACCATGTTTCATGACTGCGGCAAAAATCATCGCGAGATCACGGGTGCACCACTCGGGTAAGGCCTTCAATTCATCATTTGACCATCCAGATGGACCAACAGCTTTAGGAGATGGCAAAGATTTGACCACATGCATCCAGAGGTTAATGTCATCAATAGGATAGGAGATTTCAGGGATCACAGGAAGGTCAACGTCCTGCAACAGTTCATCAAATGACTCCCATGTCGATTCAAATTGTTCAGCACGAGTGTCACGTAGCCACATCTTTGACCCAAACTGTTCAAATTCACCACCAATTTTGCAAGGTGTGACGGCAGTGTAGTCGACATGCAGAGTGCGAGTGCCTCTTGCAGGAAAATAGCCCTCAACCAACTTGAAATAAATTTTGCAGCCATCCTGATTCTGGAAATGATTTCTGGCTTCACCAAATCTCAGTGAAGCACAAGAAGGAATTTCCCAGCACGCATCCATTTTCAACGCATTGTGCCCAGGTTTGGATCGCAGCAAAGATGCTTCAACATGCCATGTGACAGGAGCTTCTGACAGCGTTTCAGTTTTCTTTGCCTTGAGATTTTTAGATGTTGTCTTGCAAAAATCATCGCGTTGATCAATCTGCATCACAGCCTTGAAACGGTCAGATCGAAATTTCGTCTCCGCAAAACAAGCATTAGTGCAATCATGTTCAGTGATTTGCTCAACAAGGTTCAAAGTTTTCACAGCAATCCCTTTCCACGTCCAGAGCCAGCTTGTGTGCAAACGGATATCCAAGGCTTGGCAGTCTTCTCATCACCTGCGTCCATCCACTGTACCCACCTGAAAAAGCTCACATGCCGGAACAGGGGAGTCATCGCCTCCACTCACACGCGCATCATAAGATGCCATCACTCCAGCAGAAGCATCTGTTGCATCCAGGATCCCATTCCTCCACAAAACCCTAACGACCACAAATTGGCTAGATTTGCATGCCACATGTTCCCATTGATCTGAAGTGATGCAGATCCGTACATGTCTGTCAATATCATGAGGGCATTTCAACGGAACCAGCGGTTTCCCATCAAAAGCATCCATGCAGAATGGTCCATCTTGGCGGATTTCGCCCTTCAACGTTATCCAGTTGTGGGACATCTGAAGGACTTCTCGGTGGACAATCTCACAAGTATGGCGGCTTTCAAAAGGACACACATTTCTTGACAAAGCATAGTGCTTGGCCGGAGTAATGGCATGACCCATCGGATGATTGAGAAACTCCATGGCCCAGTTAGCCGAGGAATTAGTGCCAATCCCAAAAACCAGCATTACCGCAGGGAGGTCTGGGCCAAAATGCTACCCAGCCTTTGACCGTAGCACATAAATGTTCCTGGCTGAAACATGTTCGGTGCAACCCTGACGTTGCTCCGCGCCTGAATTGCGGGAGGGTTGCGTATTTTTGAAATGCCATGCCGGTGGACTTTCAGTATGTAGATGTATATGTGTGGTCCATGATCATCATCATCGTCATCAGCATCATCGTCATCGACATCGTCATCGCCATCGTCATCGCCATCATCATCATCATCATCATCCTCCTCCTCCTCATCATCATCATCATCGTCGTCATGGTCATGGTCATGGTCATGGTCATGGTCATGGTCATCATCATCATCATCATCATCATCATCATCATCATCATCATCTCGTCCTCATCATCATCATCATCATCATCATCATCATGAATCCCTCATGAAGATAAGTTGATGCTATTGTCAGATTCAGCATATTGCCACAGGCGGTGGAGGATTTGTTGATCCCTTATGAAGATATGTTGATGCTACTTACAGGCTCGGCATATTTGTCAAAGGGGGTGGTGGATTTTTTGATCCCTTATGAAGATAAGTTGATGTGACTACCCCATTTAACATATTTGTCGGAGGGGCTGGTGGATTTTTAACATATTTGTCAGAGGGCTGGTGGATTTTTGGCCCCTTATGAAGATAAGTTGATGTTATTGGTTATTCAACATATTCATCAGAGGGGGTGGTGGATGTTGATCTCTTATGAAGATAAGTGGGTGTGATTATCCCATTTAACATATTTGTTTTAGGGCGTGGTGGATTTTTGATCCCTTATGAAGATGCGTTGATGTGATTACACCATTCAACATATTTGTCATAGGGGATGGCGGTTGTATGATCCTTCAAGAATATAAGACATATAAGTTGATGGTATTATGCCATTCCACATGAGTTGACACTGGTGATGGTGATGATGATGATCATCATGATCTTCATGATGGGATGCTGATGATGATGATCGTGATCACCATCGTGATGATATTGATGATGATGACGATTGTAAGTGTGGAGCAACGTCCAAGTTGGGCGGAACACGTTAAAACCAATTTAAAACCTCGTTCCGCATAGTTCAAGATCATATGTTCCGTCCAACCCGGACGTTGCTTCACACTTACAATATTCATCATCAACACCATCATGATCATGATCATGATCATGGTCATCATGATCATCATAATCATCATCATAATCACCACCACCATCATCATCATCATCATCATCATCATCATCACCATCATCGCCACCATCATCACCATCACCATCATCATCACCATCACCATCACCATCACCATCACCATCACCATCATCATCATCATCATCATCATGATCACCAGTGTCAACTCATGTGGAATGGGGTAATACCATCAACTTATATGTCTTATATTCATATATATTCATAAGGAATCATAATTCCGCCATCCCCTATGACAAATATGTTGAAAGGTGTAATCACATCAACGCATCTTCATGAGAGATCATAAATCCGCCACGCCCTAAAACAAATATGTTAAATGGGATAATCACACCCACTTATCTTCATAAGAGATCAACATCCGCCACCCCCTTTGTCAAAATGATGATGATCATGGATCACATATACATCTACATACTGAAAGTCCACCGACATGGCATTTCAAAAATACGCAACACTTCCGCAATTCCGGCGCGGAGCAACGTCAGGGTTGCACCGAACATGTTCAAACCTCGTTTTGCATAGTTCAAAATCATTTACAACTTGGTTTGCAGAGTGATTGAAACTTCCGTAGAGATTGGGTTCAAGGGAAATGTACAGGATAGACCATGGGTTTTTACCCTCAAACTCGGGGTTCCCCCTTGGAGTTCCTAGAGCCCATGCGATCTTTTGGTCCGCAGGCTTTGGCGTGGCCTGCAAAACATCTGGGGACGGGACGGCCCCAGTAAAGATCCCCTTGGAATCAGGGTTTCATATTGGATATTTATTTATTTTCGGGGCTCATTTGGCGGTTCTTTCGATTTGGGGGGAAGGGATTCAAAATGATTTGACAAACACATCCAAAAACAAAGAACACATAGAAATATGATCAACACATAAGAAGTATTTCATTTTGCGCATAAATGGAAGAAAACAAGGATTTGGAACATAATGCCAATCTTTGGAAGTCCAATTAATTAGTGCAAGACATTTGGTATTCAGGAGGTGCTGCATCACCTACCGCTTCGACTGAATTTGACTGAAACTAGGGGTGCCTAAGTCCATCCCATGTTCAACTGTTCTGTCATCATTCTAGTATATTCCAGTGCAATTTGTGGCTATCCGGTAATTATTTATTTTTGGACAAACCACATCCACATCCATGTCAAATATCACCCAGAGAAGCTAGAGAAGCTCCAGTTCAGCATTGGATCTAATCATATTAAGGCATAATGTGAACACCGGATTGCTGAAGCCTGATTAATTAGGGGGCTTACCCGCAAAGTAGTGAAGTACTATTGAACTTAGTACCCCCCCATACTAAAAGAACCGGGTGTTAGCAAAATCCTGGGTAAACCTTCATGGGTACCCGAAATAGACTACCCCATGTCTGCTCTCGTATGTATGATTACATTCATATATTATAATTACAGTAATTTAATATACATTAACATCAACTACCCTCTGGTAAACTAACATGGCTATTGAAAATGGCCATTTATAGTGGATTTTCCCATTAAAAATGGTGATTTTCCATAGCTATTTTGACATAACCAGAGGGTAACAAACGCTTCTGAAAAGGCCTGCAACAACCTGGGTTTCAGCAATTTCTTTTTCGCCCCTTCTGCCTGACACTTTCGAAGCCGTAGCTCCACGAAGCGAGGCTGACCGTAGACGTCCCGCACCTCGCAACGGACCCAGGTTGCAAAAAACTAGGAGTTGCATAAAAATTGGCGGTTTTTATAGGGAAAATATGATGATTAAATATATACACATCAAACATTAGGGTAACCTATTTTCAGACGTGACATACCCAACTAGTCAAATTATGCTTATGCATGTGCAGTGGGAAGATCAACTTCCTTAAACCACAAAACAGTTGCAGGTGCTCATGTTGGTGTTCTGTTTCGGGTCCGAGTTAAAACATCGGCGCGCCGATTTGTTGATATTTGTTGGGGCCATGGATTCAAAATGTATCCTGAAACAAGCCAACCCTTTGCAAATGTGAAACACATGATGGATGCAGAAAACTATCAACAAACGCTATGTCAATGTATGTATATATGTATATATATATACATTTCATGTTCCAGCAACATAAGCTTCTGATTTGATGGAACAATTCCGGTGAGTTGAACTTGTCACTGAATCTAAACATCTACCCTTTCTACCCTTTGGTTATTTAAGGTAGCTATGGTATGGCCCATCTATAGATGATGATTTAACCATATTTAACCCATCTAAAAATCGTGGGCTTTCCCCAGTGAAATCTTCTGCAAAACGGCAACAAAAACCGAGGACGCCACGGTGCCCAGAAGCTCAAAGCCCTGGTGATCTTAGGCAAGGGACCAAGGGACTTGTGAACACCACTTAGGCAAAGGCTTGTTTCTTTTAGGGAAAATACATGAACATACATGAAAATACCGTCAATCCATAGGTTTTTACTTGCTGTATCTTGCTGTGAAAAATAGGTTGATACCATCAACCAAAGATATCTAGGGACTGACATATGAACATTGAAAACATGTGTTTTCTGTTGCATCTAATAGAGGGGTTTCCGGTAAATGTTCTCCCATGTTATTGCAGCATCCCATGAAGCAAGCCTGTGAACGAGAAGTTCGACTAGTTGTAGCAGGTCATGATGATAAATCAATGTTGTCGAAAACAACAATATAACAAGCACCAACCAGGTGGATCAACAAATTGTGATTCACCATAATCTATGGATTGGTTTATGGGAACATTTACAGGAAACCTCTATATTTAATGGTTAAAAACCATGGTTTCCTGTAGATGTTCCCTTAAACCAATCCATTGACATATGGTTTTCCTATGGTTTTCCTATGGTTTTCCTCAAACATGCCATTTCTAGCTACGTGCCTCCAGAGCAGCCATCAGATGTGGAGGAGCCTTGGAGCCGATCTGATGCGGTGAAACCATGGCTACACTGCTGAAATCCACTGTAGTACTTATAAAAAATGATGATTAACAACTATTAAAAACGCCATCTATATAATCATATATATAATATATATATATACACTGTATATAATTATATGATATTATATGATATTATATGATATTATATGATATTATATGATATTATATGATATTATATGATATTATATGATATTATATGATATTATATGTAGACATCACACGTGTTTCCCAACCCCAATCCAAATCCTTGATGCCATCAACAATGGTTTGGTCTTCAGACATGGCAATGTTTTTAAGAAATTGATACTTAAATTGAACATACCGTCATCAAAACACAACAGCCAGTCATCATGCCAGTCATCGCTCGCCGCTCTTTCCGGGTGACGCCGGACCCTTCAAAGACTGCCGGGTGGGTGTGGTGTACCTCCAAATAAACTCGACAACCTGCTTCGCCAATGACCCTGGCCGTCTGCAGCACTTCGATCACCACATCAAGTCCATCCACTCCTTAGTCGAGCAGAATGGGAATGGGTAACACTTAAAACATCTTAAAACGCCCAAGCACCAGGATATCAAAGATTCCTGAATCATCCCCTCACTTCACCAGGGTTTCTCGGAAAAAGGCTATCGCATTCCATGGTTTAGAACCTCTTCCCAATTTCAATTGCCACAAAGTGAGTCTAAATTTCCTTCAAAAACCAACTCCAGTCACCTCAACTTTTCGGATTTTCCCAGTCACCCCCAGCCGGCCTCCATCCAGTGCCCCATGGTCTTCGAAGTCGCGCACGTCTACCTGGAGCTCCGGAACTTCGCAGCTGGGGATGTAGGGCGGATTCGAGACGATCAAATCGAAGGACCTGGGCTCCGCAGCCGCTGCAAAGTCCTCCAAAGCACAAAACGTCACTACGTCACTACGACTGAGGGATGTCCTGAAAGGATCCATCTTTCCATCTTATCGGTCTATCTATAAAAGCACAAATTATATTATATTATATCATATTATATTATATATATAGATAATTATGTATAATATATGTATATATATATGTTCTTATATGACATTCTGTATGCTTGATCATAATCTGCCGTAGTTGATGATAGAAAAACATGCTTCTACTCCCGTGTTCACCACGTGTCCTTGGCAGTCCCATGGTGCAGTGTCAGCCTGTCTCGCACACCGCAGCGAAGTGCATTCTCCTCCGTCAAAGCGATAGCTTCCTCGATCGCCAAATCACCAAGCCTTCTGGGTGTGTCTGAAACTGGGGGTACACCTCTAAAAGGCTATTTTAATGGGGAAAATATGGGAAAATGAGCAACCTTTATTCCAACGTCGCAGTGAGGTCGTTATTCATTTACCTATAGACCTATAGATTCTCCCCACTATATCCCCATTCTCTCCTATTCTACCAGTAATATAAATCAGATTCTATCCCATGATATCACTGGTTTTTCGTTGTTGTGCCCATCCCATTGTTGATTAAACATGATTCAACATGATTAAACCACCTACATCCACCTACCATCAAGGATCAGCTGCTGCCCAGCTGCCTCTTTGGGATCCACCGCGACAGCTTTGGCGCTGGGGAAACTGTGCAACAAGGACAGCACGATGGCTCCGGAACCGCTGCCGAAATCCACCAGCCTGCGCCATGAGAACTACATGAAAAGCCCAGCTCTAATCATGTTATATCATGTTATATAATGTTATATCTAGGATAGACCCCACATTCATATATATATATACAGTTTATGATGTTTATTGAGCACTTACTAACACAGGGGTCTGGTGCCAGGGGGTGGGTGTTGGACCCCTGGAAAATAACATTAAATCAAGAACCACAAATTCAGGCGAATTTCGAGTTTAAAAATCAAGGAACCAACCCCATTTTTTTTTCCCTAAATATCAACAAAGTCCCAAATTAAAATTAAGGATTGTCAAACATAAAATCAACAGGTCCTCAAGGCTACCTCCCAATTAGCTGGAAGGGGCTGATTCCAACAAGTCCATGATGGGTTTGGGCTTTGCAGTCAGCTGACTTTTGCTTGGGATGAAGCAACTAGATTTCAGGTTTGGATTTGCAGGTGTTGATTTCCTGACCCATGCCTTTTTTGAAAAATGTTCGACTATACTCTTGCAGGTGCCCAACCCTTGGACTAGGGCCTGGTTCAAGTTAGTCGGGAGGGTTTGATTGTATAACAACAGTTTCACCCAGCAAATCCTTGATTATAGATATCTTCGGCAAAAAGCCTCTCTCCACTACAGTTCAAACATATCTATATATAATCTAACATGATTTATAAAAGGTGTATGGATATACATGATCTTATCTTGAACATATTTGAACTGACACTAGCAAAAAATAAAATTAGCAGAGGCTCAACCTATGGCTCATCCAACAGCAGAACCTGTTCTGATCACACGGCCTCCCCAGAAAATAACATGTGTGGAACCAACCCACCAAAACCCCCCTCACAGGGGATATTTTAAACATATCCTAGGGGCTCAAGCCCCCTGATTTTATCCTGGAGCACCCAAAGGGGGTTACTAACTGGGATGCACCCGCAAGTGCCAGTAACATACGTAATTCCCATCTTATGCCTATAGTACAAGTTCTGGAAAATGGATGAAAATGGATGAACATTGGAGACAGAGCCTTTTCTCTGGTTTAAACCCACCAAACTGATCAACATAAGGTATGACTTGAATCTTGATCCTATCTTGAGGTTGGGCTTTGAAACATAAAAACCCAGCTCCCAACATGGCTCAGCCGCTCAGCCTCTTCGGTCCAACGTCCTCTTTGAAGTCGCGAATGATCCGATCCACGAGTTCTTCGGTCTCGGGCCGGGGAATCAAAATGGGCGGCTTCACAAGGAGCTCCACGGGTAACGGGTAAAAGGGCCAGGAACCTGGGACCAGACAGCAGCGGAGTGGCAGCTGAAGTTCCTCCCACCAGCTGATTTTCACTTAATCTGGTTAAAATAATGCCATAAACGCCCTATGTGTATATATATATATGTGGTCTAATTGAACCATTCCCAGTCATGGGTGGTAAAAATGACATTGCTTTAGTCACATTAGTCATCATGTGTCATAGTTGGAATGAATTTTCACTTTGAGTCGTCGCAACTAGTCAACCTGCATGGCATATCACCAGATAGTGCTTTAAATTACCCTCTGGTTATTTAACATAGCCATGGAAAATGGCCCATTTATAGATGGTTTACCTGGGTTTACCTATTAAAAATGGTGATTTTCCATGGCTATGTTAAATAACCAGATAGTAATGTCATAAATGTGGTATGTTGACAGTTGCTCGTGTATTCAAAAAAATCTAAAGCGGTTGCTAAGGCCGCTAAGGATTTTTGACTGAAATCCCCATCGATGATTGTGGATGCTTGTGGATGAACCAGTAACAAAATCAGCGGGGCAACTGACCTACAGTAATGAGAGTACCCGCCTAACCCCCAAATATAGGTCAGTATCGTCCCGGCTTGGAGATTTAGGAAGAATCAAAACGATTCTAAAACCACGCAACTATTCACAGGGGTTTGTCCAATGGTTTAGAACATGTTCCCGCTATAAAAGAAATATGATATATTGCCATTCTGTGGGTGTGGGTATACCCAATGTTCAGGCGCACCAAAGTGACATGCAGTTGGTTCTAAATCCCATTGCGCTCATAACTCCCCAGTATATGCTCAAATGTATGGATATGCTTGGAAAATCAAAAGACCAGAAGACTAAGATCCATTGTGGGTGATACATCCCATCCCCATCCCCAAGATTCCCCAAGTATCCCCTCACGGTGAACGTCCCCACTTTCGGACCCGCGGAACCCACGATGTATTGCACTGGCTCGCGCCGTGCACGCCGTTGCACCCAGGCCATGAAGGTTTCATGCCAGGTGCCAGGCGCGAAACGCCGCTCGCAAGCGTCCAGCATCCAGCGCACGGAGCACCGGGCGTCGTCCTCCTCTAGGCCTTTCGTGGAGAACGGGGCAACGGTTTTTGGGGAGCTATGAAACCAACCATGAGGAGAGATAAGAAAATAACTTCCCCCTTTTTTGGTGAAAGGATTATATAAGGGGAGTATGGTATAACCATGTATAACCCATATAATCATCATATATCATAACAGTATCTTACAATATCTTACATCTCCATGGGAGTATGAACACATTTGACCATCAAAATATCAGATCCAAAGGGAAATCTTCACCACGGACACGGCGATGCCGCATGGACCATCGATTGGACACCAGGGGATTCGTTGAATTTTCGAAGTGGTTGATGGTGTCAAACCATCCCCAAAACTCATCAGACATAATACAGCAATATAAAACATATATAAAACATATGGGTGTATCTGAAATAGCTAACCCATGCTAACCCCAACATTCTTTCGGTGGGTCATACAGCCACCACAAAAATCATGGGAACCCCCAATCAACGATTGTTTACCATAATAATAATGTTCCCCACGCAAAAATATAATCCACCATGATTGAACAAACCTATAACTGGCTTTTTTCGCGAGCAACGTGGTTCGTTGGGAATAAGGGATTTCTAGAACACAAGGTATGACCCTGACCCCGTCCTTGTTGGTAGCAGCTGGGAAGGAACTTTGGCATTCAGGCGCTGTG
>Ga0126342_10008866_pt1 | contig 18015 bp, 17 predicted proteins | sample Cyp1metagenome_FD_92528 | JGI IMG/M metagenome (GOLD analysis project Ga0126342, IMG submission 92528) | Coral microbial communities from Lord Howe Island, Old Settlement Bay, Australia - Cyphastrea 1 metagenome | ecosystem: Host-associated > Invertebrates > Cnidaria > Coral ... | reverse complement strand
TGTGGAGGACGAGGAGGATGCGAACGATGGCGACGAGGAGGATGCAAAGGATGATGATGATGACGATGATGATGATGATGATGATGATGATGCTGATGCTGACGATGATGATGATGATGATGATGATGATGATGATGATGATGCTGATGCTGCTGCTGAGGCTGAGGCTGATGATGAGGGGGGTCCCTTTCTCCTGGTCGTTCAGGGATAAGGGGTCCAGCCCGCCCCTTTGCTTCGCAAAGTCAAACTCAAGGTAGCCCGCTTGGAGGCTACCTTTCGTGATCATCACCATCATCATCAACATCATCATTGTCATCGTCATCGTCACGATCACCGTCACCGTCATCGTCATTTGTCATCGTCATCATCATCAAAATCATCATCATCATCACCACCACCACCATCATCACCATCATCATCAACATCTTCATCGTCGTCATCGTCATCGTCATCGTCACGGTCACCGTCATCGTCACCGTCATCGTCATGGTCATCAGCATCATCATTATCATCACCGTCGTCATCATGATCGTCGTCACCATCCTCATCCATCATCATCATCATCATCATCATCATCGTCATCGTCATCGTCATCGCCATCACTTGCCCAAAAATTGCTCGAACTGAGGTCCCGGCCCGTTGCTGCCATCCCATCAAGCGCTTGGCAGCCTGCGGCAGCCTTCTGCGTGGGCCAAAAAGATGCGACGTCATTGGTACAAAAATGTTGGGAAATACTTGGAAGTTAGGATGCACAGGTCCTAACTTACTCTGGCAAAGAAGAACCGTGACAGGGCAAGTGCTGGGTATTTCCTGGTTCCCAGGACAAGGCGAGCCATGCAAGCCCCTGGGCCAACGCTCTTTGCCTTGTTTTCCACGGCTTGTTCAGCAAATGATGACTCTGAAATCCAGCAATGAATGCCTAGGCATTCGAAATAAACATCTTAGAATATGTCCAGTATTTTTGAGGTAGTGGAGGTCCCTACATTTTTCCAATGCTAAAGAAACTGAAGAAAACTGGTGCAATATCCCATCAGTGTCTCCCAACCGCCCAACTGCCCAACCCTGCTGTTTTTTGACCGCACCCGGATCGAAAGGCTGGATACATCTCTGACTCGGCGAATTGGACTAGGATGCTGCCCTGTGGATTCGTATAGGGTGTTATACCAGCTGGCTTATCATTATAACATAACCTATAATTACCCATAGGGATTCCGCATCAATCCAGATCAGGCCTTTCTTGAAACTGACTCCACAGTGACGGTAGTGCATGGATGTCCTACTTATGTAGGCATCTGAGTGTGCCTACTGTAATTGTTTGCTGAAAGATATAATGCTCCAAAGCACGTATCTGGTTGCATCTGTACATGTAGTGACCACGTTGAAATCTGGATCCACAGACCTCCTGCTGGAAAAACAACCTACGACTTGTGGAGCCTCTTTCCTGAAGAACAAGGAGCCAAAGCAATTCCACAAGTCGTTCACAAATTTGAACTCTTCTGATCAGACCCCCATCGACCTGGGATATTACCTACCCAACTACCAAGACTCGAACCAGACTTAAGCAGCTTCCATTGTCACGGCCGAATCAAAAACTGAGCAAAAGTTGGGGCTGCGATTTCGCCCTTTGGGATCGCAGAGCGCCCCGAGGACAAAATTCCTGGCGCAGTCAGCAACTTGTGGCCACCAAATCAACAATGGATATGACCAAAGGCACCATGGAATGACCGCAGATGCCTGGTGCTATGTGAGCTATTATAATTCAGCTTTCGGTAGCACACAGACGTCGGTGACCATCGCACATTCGGCAGTGAGGCAGCGCCGCTCTGTGCGAGCTCGCCACAGGGTCTGCAATTTTACGCAGAATTGGAAACAAATCTGGTTTCAAAGTCTGTACACACTGAAAATCCGCGTTTTGAAACACCCTGTGGAACTCGTACCGCGAGATATGGCGTTTTGCCCTTGCCAGAACCCGATCACTTGCTTGGCAACGATCAGAAGTCAGCAGTGGACACGTGCAAAACTGGGGGCGCGCCAGGGGCTGCGAAGGGCAGGTCGAGATCCCAAAAATGCATCCAGCATCATCCAGCCACATTGTCGCATGGTGTGTTCTTTCTATTGACCCATACTATCTTGCGGCCCAACCCACCTCAAGGGCCAAAGTTTGGGTGGCTGAAGGGCCTCTTGCATTCTAATCCAGGAAATCCTGCCAGTCCATGATTCCTTTGGAAAATTGTGTTGAAAGCTGAAAAAACATCGCTTTTACCATTGGAAATCATGTTTTGATCCTTTTTTGGGATCCAAATTCCTGACCGTCTCCAGCCGCGCTCCAGCGTTTGCGTGGGCCACGTCAGCTCAAATTTGCAGATTTTGCAGGGCCTTCAACCAGGAGAAAGATTGACAATCGGAGCCGGGTTTTCGATTCCCCAACTGTAGTAAGATGTTGAAAAAACCCTTCTGATACTTTCAGATCATGTTGATGGTCCTTTTATGTCCTTTTGGTCCTTTGCCCGAAAGTGACCCCCCAGCAGAAGGTTTCTACCAAGGGCAACCCTTAAGGGGTGCCCATTGCTACAAAACGGCCTGTGAAGCTCCGCCAGGTCCTGCAGAGAGCAAATGCTCCACAACGGGCAAGTAGCTTGTCTGACTTTACTGTAATCATAATTCCTTTGAAATCGCAACGATCAACACAATCAACACAATCAACACCATCAACACATACGCAACGCTGCTATGAATTTCAACGCTGCTTTTGCAACAAAGATATGAGAATGTCAGGCGACTAGTCGTCTAAATACTGTATGAAACTCTGTTCCAAATATGCCGAGTTGGATGAGTCAGACGCATGGCGTAAGAGTTCCGTAACGTGAAACGTGCAAGGCCTCTACGATCATCTTGGGGTTGGGGAACATCTCATGGCATGGGAATTTTTGCAGCCAAAGTTGGGCACCCAAAAAATCATTTGTGTGAAATATGAAAAGCGATTCTTCATTATATACCGAATTTTCACCATCTAATTGTCGTGCCCAATCTGCAAAGAAATTAAAAAACATCTTCAAATGAGATCGTGGTGACCCTGGATCGCACCTCCAGAGATCTCCACATCAAGCACCTGTCATGTCTGAAATGATGGCAGGGGCATGCAGGGGCGCTCAGCGGCAACTTTTTTTTTAAATTGGCATTCAACTGGCAGGATTGAGTAAACCCAATTAGGAAGGCGACCGAAGTTATACAGGTGTACTCGACTGACATGCGGGCAGCCGTTCACCCCAAGTGCTTGGGGAAGACATGAACCGATTTACTGCTGAAACTCCATTTGTCTTGGGATTCCCCCAGAAAGTAGGCAGCTTGAGGACGCAATCCATATGAAAGGCGACCAACAGAATGGGGAACCGAACCAGAAACGGCTGGTGATCCACACAATGTTGGGCTGATCTTCTTGTTGTTCGAAACAAGTCTGAAACAAAAATGTCAATCACCAAAAAGATGTATGGGAATCAGGTGTTCGATCTTTCCCGATTTGTAGATTGATACACAATGGGCACCTGTTTATATACACGTTAGATATGTGTGTATATATATATATACACATGCACATGCACATGCATATGCATATGCATATACATATACATATACATATACATATACATATACATTGCAATATACATTGGAATATGAAAGGACATGAAAGCAAAATGAAAAGAAACAAATATAATATACAAGGAAATAAATATAAAATATAAAATAATAAGATGAAATAAAAATAACAAAAAATGTCCATTGATTCTCGACCAAGGCACCTTTGGCTCAACTGGCTCAACCACCAACCTCAAACGGCACCCCTTGGAACGCCCAACAGGGGACGACCTGCTTCTGATATACTCCTTAATGTATATATATATATATAGAGATATGTATATATAGATATAGATTATAGATATATGTATAGATAGATATAGATTATAGTAATATAGGTATGCAACTATTCATATCATACAATCATATTATAAACTATCATTTATAAAGCATCCATGCCTGTTCCTACAGGTGCATCCTCAACTCGATGCACCGAGGGGCAAAGGCTCATCGACGTTCCAGCCTGTGGCTGGTCACGAAGCTGGAAAATCCAAGCGGAGTTCCATGGGATTTTCCTGCTACCAGCGGATTAAAAAGACGCCAAGTTTTTACCGGACCTGGTAAACATACAAAAAGCTGTTGAAAATCACCATGCTATTAGTGGGTAAATCAACTATTTCTATGGCCATGTTCAATAGCAAACTGTAACAAATTACCAGAGGGTACCCATTTTTCTACAATCAAAAGCCAGTTTTTGGGGGACGTCTTTCTGCACCCGTTGATTGGTCGTGGTCACCTCGACTCTATCGACTTGGCATCGCATCAGAGATTGCAAACAGCTAACATTTGGCCAACCAACAGTGAATTTTTAGTGTTACTACTTCAATATTTCACAAAATCAGTCATATTCCACTTATTGACGTTGCAAGTTTTCAAACACAACTAGTTGGAATATTATTTCACCAGTAATAACACTTCAACATCAATACAATGTGGGGCCCCCCAGTTATAAGTTGGTTTATAAATCCCATTAACTATAGTTGTTTGCGTATCATAAACCAGAGTTATTGGAGTTATAAACCAACTTACAAAAATCTATCTAGGGGGCCCCACATTGTAATATTCCACTTAACAGAAATAATTTTCCAAGACAATCTCCCACAGGAGCCTTGTGAAGGAAGCTCCAGATCATGGCGCTCCAGGAGCCTCAAGGAGCATTGGGGGGACACCGTCTGGTGCTACTCTACCCGACCTGGTAAACATACAAAAAACTATGGAAAATCACCATTTTAATGGGTAGATCAACTATAAATGGCTATGTTCAATAGCTATGTTAGTTTACCAAAGGGTACATCTAATGTAATGAGATGTACATCATACAAAGCATATGACAGAGAAAATAAAACAAACAAAATCAGATGCAGGTGGTGATTACATCTTCCAAACACCCATTTTGGAAGAATCTTCATTTCTTGTCTTCCCCGGGTGCTTCTATGAAAGTGAGCGCTGAGAGTACAACCTTTTGGGAACCTGTTGTTGATTGCCTTTTTATTATTGAGCTTTTCATGGTTCCGCAGCCATACTGAGTGCTCTGCAATTGCTGAATGCTGAAAAGGTAGCTGTCTTGCTCCTGCCATGGATTCGGGATGTGAGCAACTTACGGCTCAGAAAGTGATGGAGAAAGTTCCAGAACAGCTCAAGCTAAGCCGCTAAGCGGTCCTTGAATTTCTGTTCCATCACACCTTAGTTGCGACGCTTCCACTTATATTGATCTGCTGGAACCATTCCATCCACTGGTGATGTTGTAAGATGTCACAGAGTGTTTCTGTCTGTGTGTGTGTGTCTATCTTCATAATATTAATATACATATACATATACTCAATGTATATTATATAGAGAGTATATATCACATTCATACAATTCCGTTTTTTTCGGATATGATTCGCCACCAACCATTCAACCATTCTCCAATTACCCTTTGGTAATTTAATATAGCTATGAAAATGTCCCATTTAGTTCAGTGAATTACCTGTTCGAAATTGTGACGTTCTCCATCTTTGTTGCTTTGCTTGGAAAATCCCCTTTAAAAAAAAGCAGGTCGACAGGATCCAACCATGATCTCTCTGCGGTAGCGGTTTTCGCCAGAAAACTGGAGATCATCTGGATCTCAAAACTCACTGACTGCAGGTCGATGCTCGTGGCCACCCCTTTCATCCGCACACAGGCGCTCCTTAGATTAGTTTTAAAGAAATGGGATTCATGGTTGATGGTCATAACATAGTTATCGTTTTTTTACATGAAAATGCTGATGGTATTCATATAGAGGTGGTTTATGACCTGTTTTGCAACCTATGTAACCTACATGTGACCTGTATAAGTGCGAATGGGTCAAGTTACATGGGAGATATAAATGGCTTGTCGCCATCCATCCCACAATGGAAATCCAATGGAGTGATGACCATCCCCCAATGCGGGTATACAATCCACCTTTTGATCATGGCAAAAAAACATGAAAATGCTGATGTGTACATTGCGAGGTGGTAAAGATTTGGGTCAAATGGATTGATGTGGTAAACCCAACAGTGAGACATACCTGATGCTACTGCGCATGGCGGTTCAAAAGAAAACAATAAGCTTGGTGTTTCTTGGCTCGAATGGTTGGGTTTATCGCACTATCCAAAACAGATCAAACTTCGCTTTAGTTTCCGACTCTTAAATGCTGACCCATACGAAATGATTGGGGGAAGCACGGTGCCCTTTTTCCAGAGGAAGCGAATAGAAGAACCACACGGTTTCGTACAGTGGCATCAATGGCATCCCAGTTGGAAAGTGATATGACAAGAATCAGTGTTGTGGATCACCATCTCATTCCCTCTCTTCAAAACCACGCGGTGTCCCTACATCCAACTCTCGGACGGACCCTCGAAGCCAAGCGTCACCAGGGTTTGGAGCTTCACGCCGCCCTCATTCACCGCACTGAGCATCTTGAAAAAGATTTCGACCTCGCTAGGGATAAAGGGTTTAGCTGCAAGCGGCAACCCTTGAGGAAAACAATGGAAAACACCTATGTAAACTCTCCTGAGTCTTCTTAGTTCTTACTTGTGCTGGAAGTGAAGGCTAAAGCAAACACTTAGCACCATTAAATTCCATGAAATCACATTATAGACGTGTTTTAATGTTAGTTTGGTACGACATTCTTCCATTAAAGACCCCCCTCTGGCCAAGGCGGAACAGCTGTGCCAAGCGTCATTTTTGATGTCAACTCCACGGACGGTCAGATCTTGACGGAACCTGCCATGGCTGTCATGGCTGCCATGGGACCGAGCCAAAGATTCACAAGTCCACCAGTTTGTGGTGGATTTCCAATGCTTTGATTTAAAGATTTTTTTTTGAGATGGGGTGCCATTCGAATCCGTAGCCGACTAAACTGGTTCTGGCTGAAAGGAGCCGGAATTTATGTCCAGTCTGAAAATTCATTGCGTCTACTTGTGCAAAGTCTTTGGACAGGAAGGCATTGCAGTGACAATTTTCTTCCAAATGACTTTGGTGAGCTATTCCGGTGTTCAAAAAGTTGCGATCGCAAATGCGATGCTTAAACATGTGCACGCATTCTGCATGTGTCCCTTCGGAATTTCAGTATGTAAGCATGTGCATTTGCAGGTTAACGTAGCATGTAAGTATGTGGGCATCCAACCGTGCTTGTTTATACGTGGATGTGCGGATGAATGGACGAATGCAAGCATACTGCACAGATGCTTTGATCAGCGCATGTATCTGCATGAGAGCATTGGACACACACCCACTTTGGAAATCATAACTGGGTCAGACCATATGATATCCCACGTATATATATATATACATATATATATGTGTGTGTGTGCGTGCGTTGGGAAAAATACATGTTTATATGTATACATGTGTTTATGTATATATGTATATATGTAAATGTATCTAAATACGCAAATATGTCACAATAAATGAATGGCTATAAATATATACGTATTTAGATATATATGCATATATGTATACGTGTAAATATGTAAATATGTATATATATATATATACGTATATGTTTATGTATATACGTATATATGGGTAGTACTTATGTATATTTGCATATATTCATACATGTACATATGCATTTATGTATATGAGAATATTTTTATACATGTATATATGGATATATGCAAATAAATATGTATATATGTAGATATGTAGGTATGCACATATGTGTATATGTATAAATGTATATGTATATATGTGCATATGTACATACGGATATATGTATGTTTGTAAACATGTATATATATGTCTATTTGTATCGTTGCATATACCTACATATGCATCTATATGTATATATGTTGATTTGTATTTACGTATACATATATATATATGTGTTTCCATTTATATATGTATATAAGTATATATGTATATTAGTATATATATATGCATATTTGTGTATATGGGTGTATGTATTTCCGTATATTTGTATATATGAAAAGTTATATACAGTATGTATGTATGTATGTATGTATGTATGTATGTATGCATAAATGCATTTATGCATATATGAATGTAGGTATGTATGCATCTATGTATGTTTGCCTATATGCATATGTGCATACATCTGCATGTATGTGCACATGTGTGCATGTGTAGATGTATATGTAAAATATATATATGTATATATATATATATATTTGTATATATATATATATATGTTCGTGTGGGTGTATGGCTTACATGGTTGAGATGCGGGTTTTTAGCCATTCAGATCCAGCCGTGTCTTCCAGAAGTAGAGTCTCCGCCCAGCTCCGCCTGGGTTGATCGGCAGCTGCACGAATCTGTTCGAAGGAGATTACATCATCTCCCTCATCCTTGGTCGGGCTGAACCGCTGAAGCGACCAGGCTGGTTGGCTGGTTGTGGCACTTCGTTGCTCGGCCATTTGGTCTTTATGGAATTGATGGACCGAAGAAGGACATTTTCATTGTTGAAGGAAAATCCTGTGGGCAAGTTGTTGACTCTGGCTCTCTCTGCTACTGTGGCCCCGTCCTTAGAGCTGGAAACCCGAAGCAATACTCAAATAGCAGGGAAAACATCCCAGCCACTGCGAGAATAACCCTTGTCGGATGATGGGAAAAAAAGCAGCAAGTGGTGAATGCGGAGATGGTTTGCTGCGACAAAAGGGCTTGCATGGCCATCTGTGGCCGTTGTTCCAACATCAAGAATCCAAGACGATGGTTAAACGTATCCCTCCTTTGGCAAGAACCTATCTATTAGCCAAAGGCTTCTGATTTCACATGATTTCACGAAAAATCATCAGATGGATCCCCTCTTGCATGCAGTTCTGAGCCTGCCGAGTTCAGCCATGTGCCAAGAAACATTCTTGGAGGTGAATGGAAGGAACAGACGGGCGAGATCTCCTGCATCTTTGGCATCTTTGATATTCCTTGGATGTGCAGGCCACCAATTCCCCCAGCATCAGCCAATCCCCGAGATAACCTCCGGCCCCCTGGTCCGGTCCAAGGCACTTTTCATGAATCATGGACTCCAAATCTGGCTGGGCCAGCTTCATGGCCTGAACAAGAATCATCCCGAAATAGCACGTCAATCTAAATGACCAGAGGTCATTCCCAACGCCAAATTCAAGAAGGGCAAAATCCAGCTGCGCGCACCTTTTCGACGAAGGTACTTGTGACCTCAGACTGTCGGATCTGCGTTGCGTATATATTAGGTTTCCACTTCTTGTATATTCTCTGTTTCAGCCACAAATTCCGTCCAGGCTTGAAAATGTTTCTGGGTCAAAACCCTGCGCCGCTTCTGTTCACATTAGAGCAGCTGGGATCTATGGGCGTTCATCCCCCGAAAAACGGTATCCATAAATATTGATTAGTGTTGACCCATAGCCGAATGCTTGCCGTTTGCGGGCAAGCTGCAATGTTCCAAACAGAAATCGTGAAGATGATCACCTGACAGCAATAAATTTGTCAACGCTCACAGGATCTGCCGAGTGTCATCACAGCACTTGCAATGATCGCCCCGACGAATTATGTTCAATCATTGCAACTTGACAAAAAAGTCTAACCCCTCTCAAGATTTAGGTCTTACAACTGCACGAACCCGTGTGGACTGAGAGGTGTGCTGAATGATGCATCAACGAATCACATGTCAGTGCAGGCAGCAGTTTTTGTTCGTGGTGCACGTGTTTGGGTTTGGTGTCTTCCAGATGCAATCCGCCGATCCAGTGGATTCAAAAGGCTGTCTGCACGTGCCAGGCCACAGTGAGGTAGGTGCAAAGAGCTTCACTTTCCTCAAAAGCCGCTGCCATTTCGTCTGCCATTTTGGTCTACCGGATCTTCAACGCTGATCTCACCGCCTCGGCACACTCAGCACGGGACATTGCCAGGAGCTCCTCCAGGGTGCAACGAATTCTGGGGAGACCTTGTCGTTTTTAACATTCGGTGGGCTTCTTCGTCACAGGTTTCACTGCCTGGAAATCAGGTCCATCGCCTGGAAATCCTGCCGGGTGTGCGGGTCCTCGACCGTCCCAAACTCAAAACGTCCGGGATTTGCGCGCATCCCAGTTTTCCACCTCCATCACACCAACTTCACCAGGTTGCACAGCCTCAGGAAGTGCAAAGAGGAACCATATGTTGGTCGACCTCGCCATCTCTTCTGCAAAGCCTGCTGGTTTTCTTTCAGCATCTGCTTCTGTTTTCCTTGCTAGAGCAACTTCTCTCCACATCAGGTGCGGTGACCATTCAGGAGCATCCTCGGGAAAAAGACAAGGAGCGGACGCCATGTCCATCTCCTGGGTCGCCTCTGTAGGCTCTGCACCCTGCACATGGTTTTGCTGGGGGCTAAGCAACGGAGTTGGTTGCCGCAGCTTCCACCTGCTCATTTTGAGCCCAAAATCAGGAAAAATGGAAGCTGTGAGATCAAATGCCAGTGACATCAAATGAAATGCAGATCAACAGCAATTTTCAATGAGACTCCGATCAAGCAGGACTTTGTAAAATGATGGGAGCTGTGAGCTGACAGAAGCGGAAGAACCCTCTCAGGATTTAGGCGTCTTACACCTCTCAGTCCACACGCGGGTTCTTACACCTATGGGTGTTGCTGCATGGCATTGCTCCAAAATGATCCACCCATAGAATCATCATAGAAATTTCGCAGGTTCCACAGGTTTGAGACTCGAAAACGAAGAAAAACAACAGCTTGAAGCTTGAAACATCTTCCTTTCACAGGCGTAGCGGCTTGCCGTCAAGCACCACAAGTCCACAAGCACCCCACACCAGCTTCATGAGCCCCAGGCATACGTCAAGAAGCAAATGGACGGAAAGACTCCAGCCACCTGAATCCCACTTCGGTCGATCTGGCAATGTGTGGATGGTTTTTTGCGGCTACATCAACATTTCCATGAATCAAGGCAAATTATGCACTACAGATACGGGACCACTCAATCAACTATATCCACAATAGTGGTTGGGGCAATCAGAGCGGTTTTGCCCTGTAAAGTAGCATTGCAGCCTTAACTCAGTTGGTCGGAAAATCCAGCTGAGGGCTGGATTAACCTCCAGTTTTTAGCACTGGGAGATGACCTGCATGGTGGGATAGAAATTTCCTGCACAACCACACTTTTCGTGGGCATTTGTATTGAAGGAGAGCGCTTGAAAGAAACCAAATAGCAAAAGCTATGCTGACTTACACTGTTTGATGTCTTATATTTATGTGACTCTTTCAAAATTGGGTACACTCATTGAGAAACAAGCGTCACGTGTCTTGGGATGTGATTTCGGCATCGTTGCACCCCGTTGCAGCTGTCTCTCCCCACGCGAAGAACCACAAAGGCTTCGCTCCAGTCGATCCCAGCAGTGGTAGCCTAAACGGATAGGAGGGATGGAATCAAAGGATGTATGATCAACAAATCGTCTTACCTTGACCTTGATGTTAAATATTTCATATATGATATTGCTAGGCTTGTGTGTATAGCTGCAATCTATTGCTGTAATATGTTTATTGCTATACATTAAGTACAATTTTCTTTAGGTCATATACATCATGTAATCTGCTTTATGAATGTATTTGTGAATGTGCATGGTGACAATCTATTGCTCTAAAATGTGTATTGCTATGACATGTTATATACTATGTCTAGTATGTTTTATATTTCAAGCAGTATTTTTTATGTACATGTATTGCTTGCTATCTGTCGCATATTGTACATGTGTACATGATATACTATACTCAATCCAAATGTGTTTATATTATGAAACCTGTACTATATGAGGGCACATTGTGAGCAATATGGTGATATCATATATGTGCATTGCATTAAATCAAAACCATGTGTTGTATCAGTATAAAATAATGATAGTATGTCGTTCAACATATTACATTGTGTGTATATATGTACATGATATGATAACTTATAACGTGAAATATTTTCTGTAATATCGTGCATAACTACTGCTATGTACTGTTTAACTTGCGTTGTTTATGATATGTGTTGTAATTGTATATGCTGAATTTGATGTATTCAGTACATAAAAGGCTCTATATCATTTACTACATATATATATAATTGCAAATTATACAGTAAAAAAAGGACGCCCCATTCGACGAAAACCGGGTACCCACGTATCACTTGGCATAAAATAGACCCAGGATGCATGGGTCAACCGGGGTTGGCGCATTTTTGTAATTCCAAGGGTCTAGGGGGATCATTATATACTGTGTATTATATATTGTGTTCTCTATATATACATCATATGATCAGCAGTGTGTATTTATGCTCCGTTTTGAATACTATCATATATGGCACATATTTTGTTCTATATAATATTGTGTATCATTTATTGCATACTACATATTGGAGATTACATTCTACATGTGGTATATCAAATACTATATATTGCAAATTAGATACTGAGAAATACTGAGTATTATATGGCATTTTTTAAAAGTATATTCTGTGTCATGTGTTCTATGATTTGAATATGCACAGCACATAAACAGCTTTTGTATACTCTATATGATATATGATATGTACTATGTACAAAATAATTTGTGTTATCTATTAGGCTGTGACAGTTGGGTTTCAATCTCTGGGTGGAGTGGTGCGCTTTCGCCGAGCAGAAAATTTCCGGCTTGAAGGGAACCCTGAAAGCCTGGAGGATCGGAATCTGTTGGCAAAGCTGGGTTAATTCCATATCATACAGTGTACCCTCTGGTAAACTATTACATAGCTATGGAAAATCACAATCTTTAATGGGAAAATCAACTATAAATGGTCATTTGCAATAGCTATGTTAAATTACCAGAGGGTATAGTGTATTCAAGGCGATATTCTATAGTACATGCAACACATCATAAATTACGTACTAAACATCAAATATTATAAACATGCATACATAACAAACTAGATGCACGCGTACATATGTATATTTGAGACATATTGTGTATTCTATATGATTTATTTTTATCATATTTTGAGTATCAAATATCATCAAATGTTGAATGCAGAATTACTTGCATCATGTGTCATATGCTGAATAAAATGTATGATACATTGTATATTGTATATTGTAGATCACATATGGTATATTTAATATCACAGTGTGTACAGTACATGTATATATCATATATCCTATGTTGTATGTGTGTTGCGTTTTATTTTGTAGAGTGTACAAGTGTACATGTGAAATTACATATTTATATCATGTAAACTATATGATTGTATCATTTGATCATATTGTCTATATGTACATATATACCGCATACTAGTGAACATTTGAATATATATATATATATACATACATATTAATAACTTGGTTGAACCTTGTGAAACGTCTCTTCTACGCAATGGAATCAGTAAGTTCCAAAGTTCTACCTATGGAAGAGAATGGCATGAAGGGTTCGGAACTGCCTTTTCAAGCGTTTGTGTGATGTCATCGCCAAATCCAAACAACGTGTGATGTCATCGGAGTATCGGGATGAATCACTGAATCATCTACCGTCAACGTGGAATTGCTGATATTGATTCAACTTCTGACTTAAGCAAGTCTTAGGCAAACCATGTTTTATTGCCTTATCATCGATTCTCGTTTCATATTCCAAAGGAAGAGGTCAAGATCTCTTAGAAAACTGAGTCCGGCCGACCAATGAGCCTGGAAGAGCGTGATGACTGCATTGCCTCGGAATCAGAATGCAATCATTGGAACGTGGCCACGAACCATTTACAAAGGCCTTACAAGTTTTGAATATTTATATAATGTATCTATTTCATATATATATATATACCTATATGCAGATCATTGTCCGCGTCAGATATGTAAATCATTCTAATATAATACATTTGCATAGTTCCAGGACTTAGGCACTAATCGAGGATATGAAACACTGATGAATCCTGGGATGGTCAAGAGATAAGTCCTGCACTCCAGCACCCCCCGAATTTTTGGGTGCGGCTGAGTTTTCGGGAAATCTCTAAAAATGGGTCCGAAGCCACAGTTTTGGACTGCGGCATCTGAGGAATCTGGCTGACTGAACCAAAGAAGCGAACATATTGATCCTTGTAGGCCTGCACCAGAACAGTTTCCACGTGTCATGTCATCCTATTCAAATCATTGAGCCATATTGAGCCATCATATTTTTGGAAGGAATCGTAAGTTTGGAAAATCCCCTGTCCCCATGTTTTGGGCGGCCAAACCCAGCGGATCTCCCCAAAATACTCCTTTCTGGGTTTCACCTCAAAATGCTGCCGGATTTCTTTATCTTGAGGGCAAAATGAAGCCAAGCCGAGATACTTACTGTATCTGTTACACTGTATCTATCTTTATCTTACTTTCATACCAACAATGACTACTCATGAAATGTGGGCTGCAATGCCATGGGCCGCGCCTCGGTCAGGTTGTCAACCTGGCCAGAGCTATGGCTCCATGATTTCCAGTCGCTTTTCATGGCCAAAAGAGAAACATCCACCACTCCGGTTTTTTGGGTAATGGAAAGGCACCTCGGCGAGGAGGTACTCCGTCAAGCCCTGAACAATTAAGAGGCTGAAAACGTAGAGGACGAAGACAATCATGGCCTCGGAATCGATGATCCAAGGCTACCATCCAAGGCGACTGAAATGCCTTGGAATCTCCACTTGGGCAACTGGAACATCTTGGAACATCTTGAGACATCTTGGAACACTGAACAGGTGGAAACAATGACAATAACAAACAATAACCATCAATAACTTGGTGATTGGTGGATGTGGCTTGAGCTCGGCACTAAACACCAGAAGACATTGATGAAGGACCCCAAGACACCTCAGTGGAACATGGCCGCACTGTGCCGCACTGCACTGGCGGCATTGGCCGCATTTGTCGCACTGGCCCCCAGGTCAGTTCTTGGGGAAAACATTGGACCATCAATTCTTCCTGAAAGATGGGGTCCATTCGTCGGAGGGGTCCAGGCTCGTGTTGAACACACGATTTTCAAATCAGGACGACTTTGGGGGCTCGCAAAGGAGTGGATTCAGTGGATGCTGAATCCAGATTTCATTGGAAACCCGCCGTGGAACCACCAAACCCTGGCATCACCAAAGGACAGTCCATCATCAAGCGCAACTCTGTAAAAAAGCGCAGCGTTCGAAACACTCGAAGGACCTTGGCAATCTTGCCTCAGTGGCAAAAATATTGGAGGGTTATGAATCATTATGAGGCTTATGCAAGTCAGGATACAAAATCACTCCAATTCAACAGAGAATTCTGATCAGCCTTGGAGGGGCATTGTTTCAAACGAGCTAGTTTACCGCTAGGATCTTAAATTTTGACGCCCCAAACCACCATTTGTGTTTCAGCTTTAATATGGCCATAAAAAGTAGGTAAAGAGGGTTCAATGAGTGGTTTCACATCCCGGCTCAAGGGTTTCCACATATTTCCAGTGGTTCAAGTTGAAGAAAACGGATCTGTGAAACTTGGCGCCAAGTGACACAACCGGAACATACGGAGAAAGCCGACGTTCATGCCGCCACCGCCGCCTGCGTTCAGAGAATTCCAGACACTGTCACTCTGTGTCACTCGAAATGGGGAGCATTGGGGAGCCACAAAGAGTTTCATGGAGCCACAAAGGGTTTCATAACATTTCACAACCACATGATAGACAACAAATGACAACGTCGTCCGAGTAGGAGCATGGGAAGGGCGGACAGTCGGTGAAGGACTGTGATTAGCAATCCATCGGACCCTGCTTATCAGGCAACTTGCCAAAGAACCTGTCCTGGCTGGAAACTATATAAGCCGGTTGTCCATGATGCGCCTGTTGAACCTAAATCTCCCAGTCGCCCACATGGAGTTTTGCTGTGGGCTGTGCCCAAACAATTCAGTGGATGCATGAAAGGTCCAACTCCCATGTGTCTTTCACATCTCCCATCTGGAGCTCAAAGGAAGTTGATCCCTTTCCAACACGCCATGCCTGAATCGGTTCCTGTGACTTCCAAGTGAATTTTCACCGCCTGAGCTGCAGAAGGCCCGAAGGCCAGTTCGAGTCTATTCTACCAATGATGCCATTCGTATTATTCATATCTTAAAGTCCCTCTCTTGGGGAGAAATCAAAAGGCAATAAGCCTAGTCTGCCCTGAAAATCCAGCTCCCCTCTACAGTACGGTCTTCAAACAGCGGTACACAAAACACTGTGCAATTTAGGCACTCGCAAAGGCAACACTATTTTGTTTGCGCAGGCTTGCCACGTACACATGGTGTTTTTCATATGGGCATCCCAACAATGGATGTCTGCCAAACATGACAAGACCTTCTCAAAAACGGGAATTGGTGGGTCTTAAATTTGGACCCCGATTTCTCCACATTTCATTGATTTTTTGCTGCCGGCATTCAGCCAAAAGCCAGGTGGCATATTCCACAATTGAAAACCTGAGCGGCATGAGGTGTGTGGTGCCATTCCAATGGTGCATGAAAACCTTCGTATAGATGCAAAAATGTACACCCTAGTAATCAGAGGTGTCAATGGAAAATGCCCCATTTATAGATGATGCTCCCATTTAAACCTCCATTTAGAGGGGATTTCCACTTGCCACATTTGAATACTGGAAGGTAACCCCATTGAATAGTAAATTTGCGCTAGACCGACCCCTGACGGAAAAAAACATGCAAGATGCAGCCCACGATAACACGTATGTTAATGGTACAGATGTCGAAACATATGGATATGCAGTCACACAGAACACTTTTCTGAAGCAGTTTATTTGAACAGTTTTGTACATTTTTCCCCTCTTACCATACCAGTGCACCGTAGACTGTGGAATATGGAAGAAGGTGGCGTGCTAAGTGTGGAGTGTTGAGTGTAGAGTCTGGTGTAAAGTATGGAGTGTAAAGTGTGGAGCATCAAGTGTAAAGTGTAAAGTAAGGAGCGTGGAGTGAAGAGTGTAGAGTGTGGAGTGTACAGTGTAGAGTGAAAAGTGTAGAGTGTAGAGTGTAAAGTGTGGAATGTAAAGTGCGGAGCGTAAAGTGCAAAGTGTGGAGTGTAAAGTATAGAGTGTGGATTTTTGAGTGTAGAGTGTGGGGTATAAAGTGTGGAGTGTGGAGTGTAAAGTGTGGAGTGTAGAGTGTGGACTGTAAAGTGTGTAGTGCAGAGTTTCAAGTGTCAAGTGTAAATTGTAGAGTGTAAAGTGCAGAGTGTGGAGTGTAAAGTGTAGAGTGTGGAGTGTGGAGTGTAAAGTGCGGAGTGTGGAGTGTAAAGTGCGGAGTGTGGAGTGTAAAGTGTGGAGTGTAGAGTGTGAAGTGTGGAGGGTAAAGTGTAGAGTGTGTAAAGTGCAGAGCTTGGAGTGTAGAGTGTGGAGTGTAGAGTGTGGAGTGTAAAGTGCAAATTGTAAAGTGTGGAGTGTAGAATGTGGAGTGTAGAGTGTGGAGTGTAGTGAAAAGTGTAGAGTGTAAAGTGTAGAGTGTAAAGTGTGGAGTGTAGTGTGTGGAGTGTGGAGTGTAGAGTGTGGAGTGTGAAGTGTAGAGTGTAAAGTGTAGAGTGTAAAGTGTAGAGTGTAGTGTGTAGTGTGTAGTGTAGTGTAGTGTGGAATGTAAAGTGTGGAGTGTAAAGTGTGGAGTCTAAAGTGTGGAGTGTGGAGTGTAAAGTGTGGAGTGTAAAGTGTGGAGTGTAGAGTGTCAAGTGTAAAGTGTGGAGTGTGAAGTGTAAAGTGTGGAGTGTGGAGTGTAGACTGTAAGGTGTGGAATGAAAAGTGTGGAGTGTAAAGTGTAAAGTGTGGAGTGTGGAGCGTGGAGTGTATTGTGTAGACTGTGGAGTGTAAAAGTGTAATGTTGGGAGTGGGGAGTGGGGAGTGTCGTGTGTAGAGTGTGGAGTGTAGAGTGTGGAGTGTAAAGTGTCAAGTGTAAAGTGTGGAGTGTGAAGTGTAAAGTGTGGAGTGTAGACTGTAAGGTGTGGAATGA
>Ga0126342_10008865_pt1 | contig 18015 bp, 17 predicted proteins | sample Cyp1metagenome_FD_92528 | JGI IMG/M metagenome (GOLD analysis project Ga0126342, IMG submission 92528) | Coral microbial communities from Lord Howe Island, Old Settlement Bay, Australia - Cyphastrea 1 metagenome | ecosystem: Host-associated > Invertebrates > Cnidaria > Coral ... | reverse complement strand
TTTAATCTATATCTGTTGAATCTCTATATATATATATTTATTTAGTCTATGTATGTTTAATCTATATATGTTTGATTTATATATGTTTAATCTATATATGTTTAATCTATATATGTTTAATCTATATATGTTTAATCTATATATGTTAATTGGATTATGTAAATCTATATATATATATATGTGAATCTATATATGTTAATTGATATATGTTTATCTATATATGTTAATATATTTCTGTTTAATCTATATATGTTTAATCTATAATATTCATGATTGTAATAGATGTAATGTAATTATATGTAATGTACACGCGGGTCTTTGTGTCAAAGGCCTTGGCCCATACCCATGTGATCATGTTTGGCAAAAATACAAGGGGTCATAATTGGAATGAAAGGCTTGATCCAAATGAACTCAAAGCTTTGCCTCTAGCCGTGTCTCTTGGTGAATCATATATACATACAGTATGTCTCTATGTTAGTATAATATACATACATATATATATATACATACATATACATATATATATATCCAGAATACGCACAAAAATGTCAAAAACATTTAGAGACCCCAAGTGGCCACCAGCACTCAGTGATTCACCAGCTGCCCCAACCTCCTTCGGCTGGGCATTGGGTGCAACCACGTTGATGGCCTGACGAACGGAGGAATGGCCCCATGAAATTCTTCCCACCCTTGGGGCTCATAATGATCCAATGAAGCTATTCCAGTCAGCTTCAAAGTCGATCATGCAAGCAAAAAATACCAGCCTTCTTGAGAACATCATAGGCCAGGTAATGGTTCAGAACGGCGGGATCTGCCAGGCGTTTGATCTGCTTGCCGAACTTCATCGCGGCAAGCGCTGAAGGTGTTTTCGCGCTCCGCAGTCACCACTTGCTCCCTCCCTGGCGGTCAGGGTCTTGACCGTCTTTTTAGCGGAACTTATGGGGACCCCCGGCCGATGGGACCCTGTGCCCTTACTACTCCCGTTTCAGAAATCCTATTCCGAACGGGAAGAGTGTGGGAATCGAAGTGGTATGGCAATGGCCCAAAGGTAAAGAAGTGGATTCTGCTTTTGGAGATTGACCCCTGCGTGCTAAAGTGGCCAAACCCCAATTCTATGGTCGTTACTACCTGTACTCAGCGTTGGTTAGATCATATGATATCTCACTATTTCATGTCATATTCCATCATTTCCCCATGATAACCAACCAGTATCACACACCCGCTGCAAGGAAGGAGCCACAGCCCCCTCTGCCTGTAGCAGGGCGGGCAACCCGGTTGCGACCGCACGAGCGCGTCCGCATGATACTTGAGCCAGCAACAGGGCCCTCTGAGATGCGCCAAACTTGAGACATCCAGCAATATCGGCTCTGGCGTCACATCTCAAGTTTCAGGGCGTTGTTTCCCAAATGCTGTAATTACAGGTCTAAATTAAGGAAGCCTAAAACCTTTTGATGGTTTCCTACCAATTCATCTGCAGTTTCCTGAGTATGACAGCAAATCTTGACCCTACCCACTTTGGTTGTCTAGTCTTCATGCTTTGCTGATTAAAACAAAAGTGTTCGATGTTTTAGATCATGTATTCCATGTTGAAAACTTTCCGAATCGTCATGGGTCGAAACCCTGGTACCGTTCTGTTCACACCCAAATCGCTGGGATTGATTGATATTCGTTCATCCCCCAAATTTATATGTGCAAATTTATGTGTTGCTTCATCCACAAATCTGAAGTTCAACCATTATTGAATGGCTCAAAGTTAAAACAAAAAAGTTGATGGCTAATATTCCTTCCCATGAACTCCTACTACATCCCATGTTGCAAACCATCTAAAGTCGTCACCTCCAGCTGTCAAATGAATGTTCATCCCCCCCAGCGTATGGAAATGTGATGAAATGTGTAGGTTTTGATCATTCCCCAAATCGAAAGTTCTGACCCAAATTACAAACCACCCATGGCTTATCCAACAATCCCCAAAGGGTGTTGATGGCATTGGGTTTACGTGGTCTTACAACTCATTGGGTTTAATGGTGGGTTTATAAATCCCATTGCGATTACATTATCATTGGGTTGTTGGCATGATTTACTAGCCTCCGGTGCTCGAACGTGGCAGCAGAATCATCATGAATCATCACACTCAATGGAGGATGTTCCAGCCATGGCAATGGCTTTCCCATTTGTTGAGCCAGAGGATTTCCCAGCTGCAAATTGGTTGATTCCCGGAGACCCACAATCCCGTGCCACCTTCTGCACGCGGTTACTGGCTTTGTCCATGCCGTCCGCCACAGCCCGAGCGTTGTCACTGGGCGGGGATGTTTGCTGGTGTTCTTTTCGTTTGGTTGAAGATTGTTATCATGGAAAATCGTGGCTTTTTACTATCTATTCCGTCTTTGTCACTTATCTATCATGTGGCTGGGAAGCTCTTAGTAGTATGGTAGTACTCTCCATTTAAGAAGAATATATGGATGTTCATAGCTCCTTAGGTCCTGTGTAACCACCAATAAAGAAATGTTACCATTCAAAACTGGGGGGTCCTGTACATTGTCCCTTCATATTCTTGGATTGCGCGGAAAAAGGCGCGCTCACGAATGATAGAGGTAGGTTCCCACGAATGCGAGATGATATGATAATCTCCAAGGACAAACAAAAAAGATATGAAAAGAGTAGAAAAGTATGTAGTATATAATATATATAATATATACTAAAAATATCTGTAAAAATATAGTTGTTTGAAAACTTGGAGGACGATCTCAACAAATGACCAGTTTGTGAATGGGCTATAGCTCGTGTGGAAATTGGAAATGGCACGACTAGAAAACTTGGTTGCACTGGCTGCTCAGTGTTCACGATGTTCGGATTTGTCGCCAAAGTTCAATGTGGTTACATGATCAGATATCGTGTTACAACTACTCTCATGCTACTCAAGTGAGACTGCATGGAGCAGGGAAAACCCTTCTTGAAAGGAAGAAAAACCTGCAGCTATTCCTTGAGCATAGCTTTGCCGCTTGGAGGCCATTGCGGGATGGTTGACAAGTTGACGAGCCATTTTGGAGAAGTTCTGTGAGTTCTTTATGCATTTCTTCATGGGTAAGTTGTTCAAATCCATGTCACATCCCAGTTGTTGGCAAAAAAAAATCCCCATTCCCCACCTGTGCTTCGCTGAATGACCATCTCCCCATCTCAACGGATCTCCCAAAGATGTTTTATCAAAAAAAGGCCGACAAAAAATCTATAACAGAAATTATATAGCTGGTTGGGTTAGTAAATATCCATAAATATCCCCATTGATCATAGGATCAGATGAATCAGATGAAGTTCCCTTCCTGCCACCAGGAGACCATTCCATCTGCAGCTCCTGCACTTTCGCCTCCAGCAGAGCCTTCTCCTCCGCCACCTGGGACAAGGGCCAGGGGGAGTGGAGGACTCTGCCAGGTTGTGGAAGATAAACAAAGATGCTTTAAAAATGTTGGGGGGATCAATTATCTAGCTTTTATATACTTTTATTAGATGATTGGTTGGAAGATATGTCGCGATCTTTGGAATTGCAGGTGATTTTGGGTGAGGTTTGGGGAAAAGCTCGGGAAACGCACAGCATCTGTGATTCCATTGTGGCGTTGAATATGGTTTCAAAAATGGATTCAAAGTCTGTCACAGCAACGGACTGCCCAAGCATCCATTGTGTTTCACATGTTCACCGGCCCAAGGCGATTTCTTCCTGCAAATGTAGGTCCAAAACAAAAAAGGAGCTCGGCCCCACTCCTGAATACTGTAACCAAATGGGACTTCAAGAATTAATTGGGTTTGCCAGTTTGCCAGCTTGTTTTCTCTGGGGGCATTCTGTACTTTTAGTATCTTTTAGTAAGGGCCATGGTTTGGGCACTCCCAGATGGCTGTGGCTATTCGCACACCAGCCTGCGGCCTTTTTTTGGGATGCGCACCTGCTGTTCGATCTCACGGCGTTTCTGTGCAATGGCTTCTTGCAATGCAGCCTGCAGCGTTGCCGGGAAATTCGGCAACGACTGGGGGATAGTACCAACGAAGAGCTGGAGATATCAAATCTCGCAAACTAATGACGTGAGGATCTACCTGTAATACGGGTAATTATATAAGATTGTATGAGGATATTATTTATATATATATACACATGTGGAGCTTGAAGGATCCTTGAGGCGGCCTCTCCACGGACATGTATCTCCAATAGGATTGTGAAAAAGCCATTGGTTTCCATTGTCTTTGGGTCGTGGCCTCCGGGAAGAAACAACATCCCTGCACTATGTGTTGGTTTCCAGACCATTAACTCATCGATGTCCGTCCAAAAGAGACTGTGAAATAAGCCATGGCATGCATGGCATTCAAGAGTCTCAGAATTTGTCTAGGAGTCTAAGAGAAGAACCTTAGTAAACCCACAATTCATGATGGTGAAAAGCCTGGTTTCCTGCAACCTTTCTCTGCCCATGGCCAGACTCAATATCATGACATCTGCCCAGCGACGTGGTCGCGCATCATCTGGTCCAGCTTGACGTTGAGGTCCGCAATCTGGAGGTCCTGTGCCAACAATTGGGTGCCTATTGATGGGTACATCGAGGGTGCCATGGAGGCCCAAAACCCATGGTCTTTGATTCGGTCGAATTTGGGCTGATTTGGGTGTATCTCGAATTTTCAGGAAAACACTATATATGGATATATACGACGATGATGAAATGAGTCAAAACCGTGCAACCCCTTGGTTTCAACACCAAAATAGCTGGGATTTATGAATGTATCCCCCGCCAATATGGTAGAAGAGGTTTTAATCCATTCTTATACAGATATGATATGGCTTGAAATTGTGCTTGGCAAGTTTGCAAAGGGTCACGTACCCATCATCAAGCACACACTTCAGTACTTTGCTTTCAGGTCTAAAATTGATTTTAAGTGTTTTGACATTTTGGAAGATCCATGTTATTCCCTCCAAAAATCAGCAAAATAATGATAGTGTAGATTCCGACGATTTTGGACCATTTCAGTCCGTTTTTGCGTTCCTGATTTTTTGGAAAAGCCCAAGTGTTGCAATTATCCAACCCTCACCTGGACAATAATAGATGGACCAATTGACCCACAAAATGACTAATGATCTAATTCTTCGAGATTCTTTCTTGGTGGTTCAACCCACTTAGTGGGCTATACGGCTATAAGCCCAATTTCAACAGTTGAACAATGGTATTGAACAGTTAAAATCCACTTATTGTTATTGGATTATAGCCATTATTGGGGGTGAACAGTTTCAATTATTGGGGGTGACGTACCAATTCTGGTATTCCCCTGGTCCAGCGGAGTCCGGCTGCCTGTTCCTCGCTCAAGCGCTTCCATTCTTCAACGGAGCTTGTCAAGGATTGCACGGTCTGGGCGGAGAGTCTTGGTTTTCAGCTGCATCTCAAAATAAATGTGCCATAAAACCTATGTATGTATAGCAACCTCAAACAAGATAGAGAAAAGTTGAAAACCTCGAAATTAGAGGGAAAATATATGAAAATATCATGCCTCGAAATACTTGTCCATCCTTTTTTGGGCTTCCTATAAACCCAACATAAAAGGCGGCAAAGCCTTGGACGAGGGGTCCCGATGGGCTTTCAGGGATCGGGCCTCCTGCGATTGCTTCAGGCGTTTTTCCAGGTTCTGCTTGTCCTGCGCCAGGGCATCACTGGCATCACCATAAATAATGACGTCTAGTGTGGATTAAAAATTAGACACATAACAGCAATAGTGACAATGATTTGGAAAATGAAAAAGCAAAAAGCTTGAGACCCTAACAAACACAGTATAATCACAGTAATTAAGAATGATATGTATAATTTATATATATATATACATATAACTATAGCAACAGCAACAAATAAAGAATGAAAACATGAACATCCCGCCCTCAGTTGCCTTGGAGAGGTTGCTGGCCAGGATATCTAGGCCGGCAGGGCCCTCCTCCAGGATAGTGAACCTGCAACCACTGGGGTATCCGAGGGATGGAGAAAAACAACTCCTGCCGAAACAGCTTGGAATCCAACAAAGACAACCATATCAACCATCTTGAAGTGAAAAGCTGATGTATCAATTTGACTACTGCAGGTTGGATTCCAAAAAAAAACTGCTACCCACATGTTCCATGTTTCTAGGCGAATGTAGCCTGGCAATGAAAAGTCATGAGTCCTCTTCGACCAATGATTTTCTCATTGGCAACGGGACGTTTTGCCACTGCCAGTTTAACGCTCCCATCGAAGGTTCGGACCCACTACACCTCCATGTTTTTCGAAAAAAAACTGATCGTGACTATTTTTTCAGATGCAGTATATAATTATGGGTAATTAGAATTATAAATATATATATATATATAATTATATATATATGTGTGTGTTATAAATTATATTGTATTATATCATTATGTGTCATACGCAAACATGAAAAGTTGAACACCCCCTCACCATCATCACCATCATCACCATCCCATCATTCTTCGTTACCAGCCGCGACCTCTGCTCAAAGGCGAGGAGTTCATGCTCAAACTCCTGCGACTGCAGCATGGACTGTTGCTTTCCCAAGGCAGATGGTTTTCAATGTGGCAGTGGGTCAAAACCTTGTACCCCTGGTGAACATCAAAATAGCTGGTAAATGGATGTTCATCCCTCTAAAAATGGTATTAATAGGTATTGATCCATACCCAAATATCTTTAATGGCCAAGCAAAACTACAAGACAACACATCATTTCTTTTGAACAATCAAGCCCGGAATTGCCTGCCCCAAAAGGATCAACATACGAGTACATACGTCATATGCTCGGATCTAGCAGAAGGCATGGAACCATTGCAGAAGGGTAAGCCATGGGAAAGCACCACCCATCAAGTGTGGGTCACAGTGCCGCAGAACTTGGAAACTTACGCCCTCAGAATCCATGGAAAATTGCCCAGGGTGGTGTTCCAGTTCGTTAGCCAAGTTGGTGAACATAATTCCGGTTTTACTTGCGTTCAGGGGACTGTATTATTGCTATTTTCAAGGTGTATCTGTAATTGCGGATTATACCTCCAATTTCATTAGGGTTGATGATGGTTTATGGTGGTTATATATATTATATATATACTGTATGTAATTTTCATGAGGATTCTAAACCAACAAACACCTCTGACAACCCCCCCCGCCACCCCGTGGGCTTGCGCCGCCTCATCACTATCCTCGACCACCTCACCGTCCGGCCGGGGCGGAGTGAATCTCGCCTGGCGTTCTTCGCGGCGTCTGGCGGAGTCGGTTTTTGTCGGGAAATCCCATGGGGACTGGATTAGCATGGTAGCTGGCGAGTTTTAGAAGTGCACCAGCCAATTGTTCATCATTTGATGTGCTCCGTGGTCATCTTTTTCTGAGTCGACCAACTGAGCTGGGCTTCTTCTATTTCACCCCAATTTGAGCGGCTTCAGTGCCTTTCTAGGTGTCTGTGGACCGTGCCTGCAAGGGGCCGTCCCTTTGTAGATTATCGAGTGCAGAATGGGATGGGTTCATCATTTGACGTTTGGTAAGTTTTGGGGGGTACCCTCCAGTAGAGTAACATAGCTCTGGAAAATGGCCCATTTATAGATGATTTACGTATTAACTATGGGATTTTCCATAGCTATGTTAAATTATCAGAGGGTATACACAACGACTCGACCCGCAGTCACATCAGGCACCCCTCTTCCCCACCACCCTCCGTGACTGAGGCCTTTCTCTGGGCTTCCTTCAACTGGTCGCTCAAGGTCTTGTTCTGCCTCCCCAGAACTGGATCAAGGGGAAGAATCTACAGCCAACACCTGTGTAGTTCTTCATGGGCACCCTGTAGTTGATGGTAAAGACATGTGTAAAAGCCATCTTTTCCTGCCAATTTTCCCCAACAAACACGATGAATGTATATGGGGATGGGTCAAAACCCTGGTACCTAGTGAACCCCAAAATAGCTGGTAAATGGATGTTCATCCCACTAAAAATGGTATCTATAGGTATTGATCCATAGCCATATATCTTCTATGTAATTACAGTGGGCTACGGAAGGAGGGAGAAGCGTGTGGAGTTTCAGACCCACTCTCACAGGATTACATGCCCTTTTGGGCATGGATTTCGCAATCCCTTTGGCCCGCAGACTCTACTATGTTACATAAGTTAATTCATTTTCCAGTATTCATAAATATAATTATATAATCAATAAACCTAGTAAATGTTTAAGGATTTTTATGAAATGACCTTGAAACTCTAATGTTTATCAACATCTATGGGAAAAGTCTCCCATGCCGTCCAGGATCTCAGGTCTCCCAGGGTACCTCCGCAAGCGAGTGCACTCCTCAGTGACGCCGCGCAGGTCGGTTTCAACCTTGTTCAGCCGCACCTGGGAGGCGTATCCAATGGGGAGAAGATAAACCTGAGATAAACCATGGATCAACCATGGATAAACCATGGATAAACCACTTCAGCTGTTCTTCGGAAATCCAACTCCAAGTCCTTCAAGATTCAAAAGCCGAGCCAGCGACCGCCCCACCGGCCCCACCGGCCCCACGGCACGGCCTGCGCCTTGGACTTTTCCCGCAAGTTCTCATCTCGTTGCAGCACCGCGCGCCCCAACTTATCCACCAGATCAGCCACCTCCACAGACATCACAAGTGGCACAGCCAGGGGCAGTGACTACCAGAGCGTATAACCAATGTAACCTGCTCGAACATGTCACTTGAAAAACTTGGGATCCAGCAGAAAAATATGTGATGTGTATATACATATATATATATATAGATATAGATCTCTAGCCTAAAGCCGATCACGTCTTGACTGCATTCATCCTGCAGTTGTGAGTTGCCACGGCGTACGTGAGCTCCAACGGGTGGGGTAACGTGCCTGCCCCCCAATAATCAAACATGGCTTGCTGCAAAAAACAATTCAGTTCGATAAGTTTCCCATTGAAACCGCCATTTACACAGGATTTCCCAGCTAGCCATTTTGATTGCCAAAGGGTGGGAACTCGGACGCGGCACCACACCGTGGTTTTCCTCCCGAAGAATGTGGCATGAAAATCATGGAAAGATATCGTAGGCATCCATCAGATACCACATACACAATAGATAGATATCCGTGTATAATATATCAAATATAACATATTATACCTAATACATTACAACATATGTGTGTATATATATATTACTCTGAGATCATTGAATGGGCATCCCAAATAGTTGGAGTCATTGAAATCACCTGCATCCAGAAACGCGCCTCGTTGACCTTATTCCTGGCATCAACTTTGCGCCCACAGATCAACTTTTGGGGGTTCCCCCTATATTTTCACTGGAAAGGATTCGAATGTCCTGTCATTCAAAAGGAAACTGATTGGTGGTTTGAAGCCCTCTGAAAAATATGAGTTCGTCAGTTGGGATGATTATTCCCAATAGATGGAAAAATAAAAAATGTTCCAAACCACCAACCAGGACAAAATGGTGGTATTTCCTGAAATGGTGGTACCCCCAAATCATCCATTTTAAATAGGCTGTTCCATTATAAACCAACCAGTTGGGGGTATCCAACATTTGAGGAAACCTCCAAATCCCAAAATGAGAAGTTCCAAGGATTGGAGGTGCGAAACCATGAAAGTGTCTACCATGACTCAGCAGCCTGCAGTGTTACCCTCTGCCGTCCCTTATCTGGGGTAGATCACTGCCACTCCATCAGCTTAGTCCCCTGGTTTTCACAGAAAAAATATATAGCCAATATAGCCATTATAGTTGGATCTTCATGTCCGAAAAAATGGTTGCATTCATGTGCCATGTGTAAATCATCCCTGAAAGCTGCAACATTGGAAACCCAAAGTGGCCTTCCAAGTGCAGGAAATAGTCTGCTGGACTTCCAGTCTTGCGGAAATATAGATTGACTCACACCCAAATCCCCACGCGAGTATGGCTCAAAATTTGGATACCAATGGACCTGCAGTTTTTTCTTTCTTGTATCAAATCCTTCCAAAATGGGTGCCGATTGTTTTGACCCATCCCCGCATTGACTCAAATCAGCAACCCTCCAACGAAAAACTGTTTTTTCCTAGTAAACAACCCCAACAAAAAAAACTGTCTAAGATATCCCCACCCTTCTCTGTTCAATAGGAAAATGACTTCAAAAAACCGGTCGATGTCGATGTCGTTGTCATTTTCCAAATTGTCCCATTGAAAAAATGCTGGGATTTTGCAGCTCCGGCCGTGGCCCCCGTGGCCCCGCTCCTCATCTCTCCATTACCGCGCGCTTGGAGGCCGCGTTGCAGCAATCGCACCTCTTGAAGGTGTGCCTCGTACAGTTTTCGACACGTGCCACTGGTATTGCAGTACATTTACGTATGTATGTGTACATTTGTATCATATGTTTTAAATATACATACGTATACACACGTGTATAAATATATATATGTATATATATATATATATATATATACAAAGGGTTGTCTAATAGGACATTTCCGGCGGTGAATATGGGGCGTTCTTGGCGATTCTAGCCTCAAAGTCTGGCATAGGTATCAATATAGACCGTGGCCACCAACAATGCCGTATAGGGAAAAATAGAAGGGCTGGTCTGATATACAGTGGATCACCACATACCTCCTGGTTGTACAAGCAAGGCTTTGAAAGGAGAATTCACCGATTAACCTCTCTTTAATATCTTTGAATCAACCAACCTCAAAAGGACGACTTTGATAGGTGCAGTATATACTACCCTCAAAATCCACGTGCACGTGGGAGAGGACCAAGCATCTCCTCGTTAATTCTCTTGCTGTCGATCGTGACTGGTTAGGTTCCAACATCAGGGTTTCCCCATCAGTTGTTGGTGATATTCGCATTGGCCGAAGGCCGGGATGTGAATATCCGGTATGGTGATATCATCGAAATCTTCCTTCAACCTGCCGCGCAACAATAGATATTCACCATGTTTGTGCTATTCCACCTTTGAATAGTCTTGGGTACCTTTGTTTGACCGACAGCCGAATCAGCCAACGGGCCACTCTGAAAACCTCCACAGAATCCTTTGACTTGGACCTGGAGCGGAAATTACAGCACAAGTTCCAAGTAGCAAAAGACGCCATCCGATAGTGTCAGGCCTCCCCTCACAACATGCTGGCCAGGAATCCTGGAACCCCCCAGGCAAGCACTTTAGCGCATCGTCTCGCTGTCATACATCCTGACATCAGGATGCGTTGGCCTCAAGGGTGAAAATGCCGCCCAGTGGATAGCACCCCAGCATGCGCCCCACACCCGGCCAACGGTGTGCGGACCAGCACAACATACCAACTTGGCCTGTTGTCGCTGGGTCCTGGGTAGGGCACTTATTGCAAAAGCACGTACGTGTTTTACGCAAGTGCTACAGTAGATAGTATGGCAAATGCAGCACTGCAATTCATCAGCGCGAGTGCAAAGCAATGCCATGCCAATGTTACAACGTTTGGCCTCCCCTCACAACATGCTAGCCAGGAATCCTGGAACCCCGCGAGCACTTTAGCGCATCGTCTCGCTGTCATACATCCCAAGCTGGGGATGTGTTGGCCAAAAAGGCTAGATGCCACACCAGCTACTAGCACAGCTGATGAAGGAGGCACCCCGCATGCGCCCCACACCCGGCCGTTTGCAGAAAAGACAGCAGGTTCACAGTGCCAAAAGGGTCACTGCTACTAAGGCTGCCACTCCTGGGTACCCAGCATCAGTCACCCCTTGCTGATAACCCTGGTATGGTATGGGGAGTAGAGATGATGTCTGAATCCCCAAACCAAAACCACCTCCAACATCGCAACCGCACAAGCCTTTCGCATCTCAGTCATCATTTGCATGGCCTGACGACAAAATCACGGGCACCGAGAGGAGTTGACTTTCAATCGCACGTCCGATGGGACCCTCAGTCAAGGAATGAGGCAATGAGGTGTTCAAGAAAAGGATGTTTGAATCCAAATTTGAAGGCCCAGAAACACGTCAAAGGATCATTGAATCTCTAGACTGCTTCGTTTCACATTTGGAGACCTAGATCCACAGATTCCAGGTCCGGCTTTGGGTTTTTGGTATCCCTGGGCCATCAAATCCTGACTTTGGCTCAGGTTAATCTTTTTAATGAAAAATATACTGCATATATCATATATCATATACATTGGATAATTCTTGGTATGGGCAATAAATAGCTCATAAAGAATAAATTGTTTTTTGAAGTTTTTTGGGGGTATGAAATTAATGACAAATTCCTGCTTACACTTTAAGGGTTTTTTAATGCATTGAGGCACCTGACGGGTGTCCTGAAAGGTCACCGGTCACTGTTTGCGTTCCACATTTTCCCAGTGAGAAAAGGTTTTCTATGATCAAGAATGATAGGAAAGCCAGAAATCCCATGATAGATCATGATGTTCTATGGATTAATATACATGGATTTTCATGGATTTTCCATTATTTGGTATTTTCTGAAAATAGGATAAGTCTATGGCTTCAGCATCATTTTCCTTATGAAAATGTTTGCTTGGGGGCTTAAATCCCCATTCTCAAACAAACCCATAACCAAGAAATATCTAAATCGCGTCACAGAGATCATGATCGGCTTTTAAAAAAAACAACTGTGTTGATGCATTTTCTATAGGATTCTATGGGTCACCTCATGGTCTATGTTATAATTTACTGGAGGCTGATCCATTTTCTATAGGATTTGACATGGTCCATTCATCAAAAACTCAGCCTCCTGCCTCCTGGCTCTCTCGCGAGAGCTGACTCGCTTCTCTCCGAGCCTGCCGGCGTAAAATTGCACCAGGAGATGTGGTCAAGTTCATTTTGAATCATCCTTTGGTCATTTAATGATAGTCGTATGGTAGAATAGGAGGATGGTAAATATAAATATAAATAGTATGTTATAATATCCTTTGGAATGGTAGTATGGTATAATAGTAGTACTATAATCAAATTCATGATAGCTAATGATCCTCCATAAGTATCATCAACTATGATCAACTATCCTGAATCCTCTGGAGAGTTCATGATAGCTAATGATCAGCTAATGATACCTTTTGGTGGTTGAGAATGGTTGATGACAGTTGATGATACAAACAACTGTGGGAAAATTATCAATTGTTGTCAATCTCCCAATCAACAGACCAAGTTTGGTGGGGTGTTTTTTCAAAAGGATAGATCAATACTGAATTGGGTTTAATTTGAGCGAATCAGACTAAATAAGTGACTCACACTGAACCAAACATGGTGGAAGCAACGGCTCTTGATTTTGAGCCATAGCCATGGCTAAGTGAATGATCTCAGCCTGCAGCCCACAACGGAATAGCATGGGATTGAACCAAACCCAGATCATTTCTGGCCACTTCAAGGATACTCAATATATGGACACCTAGCTTACACTGTGTACAGTACTTATGCATACATAGATGTATACATACTTTATTGTGTATATATATATGCATACATGGATACATATATATATATATACATACATATCACATGCATTCCAGCTCTATGAAATACATATATATATACATACATATCACATGCATTCCAGCTCTATGAAATACATGTATATATATATACACATACATATCACATGCATTCCAGCTCTATGAAATACATGTATATATATACACATACATATCACATGCATTCCAGCTCTATGAAATACATGTATATATATATACACATACATATCACATGCATTCCAGCTCTATGAAATACATGTATATATATATACACATACATATCACATGCATTCCAGCTCTATGAAATACATATATATATATATCCAGCCATCCTCAGAAATCCTGCCAGACGTTCCGTTTGCTTTTTTCCTGCTGCGGACGGCCCACAAGACCATCGCCGACCAGAGTCACTTTTCTCATCTTCGCTCAGCAGCTGTTGGCGGAAACATCCCCTGTTTTTTTTGGTGGATATCATGTGAATTCATGACGACCCACTGGTTTCAAGTATGTTTGGGCGCCATTTTTGAGGCATTGTTTCAAATCGCTCCAAATCGCTCCAAATCGCTTGTGATCTATGACCTACTTAGCCTAATTTGGATTAAGTCAAAAAATATGGCGATTTGACCCGAAGAAATTGGGGTGAAAACCAACCTAATAACAGCCATGGGTCACATGGGGGATGGGTCATGCCACCCATGGAGGGGACTGGGATGGGTTGATTGGAAAAATGAAAGGAACTCAACTATAGAAAGTGTGGATGTTCAATCCACAGTCCAAAAATCCTCGAATTCTGCTGGTTTATGCAATGTCTCAATGTGTTGACCAAGGATTTTGCTCCTCTTCTGACACTTTTGGCTGGTATTGCCAGAGGTTTTTGGGGATACCATTGAGTTGCTGTTGTTGTGAATCAATGTGGCCTGCTTCGACTAAGCTTCAAAAACAAATCCGCCCGCGAACTGCTCGGAACAGAGTGGTCAGCTTTGATGTTAACACCTTATTGCTGCAGCAGTGTCTTCTACATGGATGATTTAATGTTCTTCTCATTTTTACCGTTGGGTTCATGGTGGATTATCACCATGGTGTGTCTAATGAGTCCGTTGTCATTTTTTATTGGAAGCAACTGGGGTATCCAACCTGTTGCATCCCAGTGATGTTTTCAGCGGATTGAAGTTGGAAGACATTGGTGAAATACTGTAGATTACTATGATTGGGATCCTGGGACTCACTCTTGTCAAATCTATAACATATGTATAATTGTATATATATATACATATTATTATAATAATGTATACACATGTGTTTCTCCAAAACCGGGGTATGCTACAAAATTGCAGTTTAACAGGACAATTGGTACAATGATTTCCTAAATCAATCATTTCCTAAAACTAATGGATTTCGACGTGTCCAATTCTTGGATTAAAAAAAAAAAACATATCAAATCTGACTCATAATTCACATGAAATGAATAATCATATCTATATACATATCAATATACATATTTATATAATATATAAGATATGTAATATAATATAATGTAATATAATATATATAATGTGTATGTGTATATATATATGTTTCACGTAAATCCATCGGAAGATATTTGGTGCTACAGTTCTTTTCACCTCTGAACCGAGAAGACTTTTCATTCGCCACGGCGTAGGCACCGACGCGGTACCCACCCGAAACGTCACTGTAGGGGGAAGCAGCTCACCTTGGGCCATGGCAAGTCATCGGTGTACCAATACGAAAGTATCCAACATGGGGGGTCAATATCATATGGACAAATGTAGGGTTGTTTGTGTTAGATACCCTGCATAAAGGTGATATCTAATGATATCTAATTTATATATATATTTATTTATTTATTTAATTATTTATTCATTTATTTATATTTATATTTATATTCATATTTAACTATATAGAGATATGTATAATATGACCATATAAGAATTCTAGTTTCTCTTCTCACAATTGCAAGAACTAAGCCACGAACTTACCGAACACAGCGTGATCTCCCTCACCCACGGTATCAGGATGTAGCCATAGATTCATAAACTCATTCAGCAACAAGACTTGGATCTTAGAAACCACAGAAACCACCTGAGCGTTCTCTTTCTCAACAAAAATCTAGGAAATTGACCAAGAAACATGTGGATGTGACCTTTCTGAGCAATAAAAACTCGCGACTTCACCAACAAGAGTGGGCAGATTCCAATCATCTGCTCAGAAGGGGTCAAAAGGACAGAAAAATGGTTCCAGCATTACATCCGTAATTCCTGGTTTCCAACATGTTCCAACTGTCTAATTTTGGGCTGTTATATGGCAAGTCTGGTCCTACCAAAACCCAGGATGTTTTGCAAGTTTGACCTTCGTTCACCCTTTTCTCGCCAGAGGTGCCGCCACAAAATTGCTCTTGGTCTTAACATTCTTGGTGGTTGGTCATCTGACACATACCACCAGTAACTCTCATTGCTAGAAAGTGACCCTTATGTTGAAAGTTCACAGTAACAGCTAAACAGCTATATACTTGGCTCCTCCAGATTCCTAGCAGGCCTTCCATTCCCATCTCCAGAGAAAGGAAACAGACATGTCCAATGGCTCAACCCTGCGACCCAACAGCCGTTAAAGTTCGTTCCAGCGTTCCAGGGTTCCGTGATGCACTAGTCCCAGACCCAGACATTGAAATCAGGCAATTATTTGCTAGGCCTAAGTACCGCATTTCCATTCGATGTAGGGCTACCACTTGTCACTATTGGTTTTCCAACTTACCTTGCCAAATTGGTTGATACCAGATATTTATGGTTACTATTCCATTGCATCCCATTATCATGGTGAATCTTAGATACCTGCCAAAAAAAAATCATGTTTAGCTTGTTCGCACATTATTCCATTCATCAGCAAAAGCTTTTGTTCAGTACTAGTTTTCGTATCTAACCAGTTGGTCGACCCAGTTGTATCCATATCCCCATGATATCTATTATCATTCTCATTCCCAAAATGATCATTGGTATTCCCCCTTCAATCATCATGAATCCCCATGATATCATGGATATTCCGGCAAATTCCCATGAAATCATCATGATACCCTCTGGTAAACTAACATAGCGAACTGGCTGGAAAATCACTATGTTTAATGGGTAAATCCACTATAAATGGCAATTTTCAATAGCTATTTTGACATAACCAGAGGGTAATCCCCACGATGTCCCCAGGCCAATCGGATCATCGGATCGGATCGCCGAGGCACTCCTTGTACCACTTGCGCGCATGCGCTGCGTAGGTTTCAGGGGAGACAGCCTGGAAGATTTCACCAAAACAGCCGGTGGCTGACCACCGGTCGTATGATGTGACGTAGAGATGGGATGGGAGAATGGAGAATATCACTTTGGGTATCATTTTGACCAAATTTTGGATTTTTGACCACCAGTGAATGGAGATATAATGGAGATATAGTGGGTATGTAATGGGAAATAATGTCATCTCAACACTATCTTTGATGTGATATTGGGTTTGCTAAACGGCTTAAGTGAAATTGACCAAGTTTCGAATTGTATTGAGTTTCTCTAACAGTTTAAGGGCTTAATCTTGCAGGAAACCTGTGGGTGTTTACCTCCGAATTGAATACAAGGTAAAACCTGCAGATTTTTTGAGCTCCTGGTGAATGATTTAAAAGGCCAAGGAAAACAACTTCCTGAACTCTGGAACATGGCTATGAAATCTCGGGGGAAGACTCTTCGAAAGATTGGAAATTGGGGCCGATTCGGCGAGCGAACAAAAAGTGAGATGAACTCAACAAAATGTGTGTTGTAGATGTTAGGTAACTGTTAGGTCATCTAACCCTCATCATCTGGTTCTGAACCAATCAACGAACCCAATTGTATGCCAGGGCCAACTTGGCTGTCGAGAGTTACCATAACTCAGCTTTGGTGCTTCAAATCTTCTTCCTTGTTGATGTGATCCCCTGCATTCGTGGCTGAAAAGTTGCCATGATTCATGGGTTCAAACCCCTGGTCTTCGTTCATATTCCTTGTTTTTTTTAAACTTTACGGCACCATTGTGTGTTTTTTTACCAGTGTTTATCCACTACGTTCACAGATTCGGTTGATGAAAAGTCCCCTTTGGGACGGTACAGATCGGTACAGTACCCGCTGGAGAAACTCATGGAGTCAACCCAAACCCTGGATTTGAAAGAGTGTCTATTAATTTCAGACAAGATTAACTCATCGGTCATCATTGCTAATCATGTAGATTCAAAAATCCCATTGTTCAATGTATCAACTTTTGCTGGGGAAAAAAAGACAGCAATGGATCACCCATCACCGCGCCTCCACCACAATGGGCATAAATCCATGCAGAGTTCCACAAAGCTCACTGCACTGGCCTTGTTGCGACCCAGTGATTTGGGGAAACATTTGGGGATATGTCTGGCACACAGATCCAGAGAAAGGTCCGAGACTCATTTAAGCCGACTTTTTTACTCATTATAAGCCGACATTTTGTATGTTGACTTCAGAGTTAACTCCATGGGGTACAGACCTTTAGGTTAACACTTGGGGACACTTGGGGT
>Ga0126342_10008864_pt1 | contig 18016 bp, 18 predicted proteins | sample Cyp1metagenome_FD_92528 | JGI IMG/M metagenome (GOLD analysis project Ga0126342, IMG submission 92528) | Coral microbial communities from Lord Howe Island, Old Settlement Bay, Australia - Cyphastrea 1 metagenome | ecosystem: Host-associated > Invertebrates > Cnidaria > Coral ... | reverse complement strand
TGGTGTGTTGTGGTGTGTTGTTGTGTGTTGTTGTGTGTTGTTGTGTGTTGTTGTGTGTTGTTGTGTGTGTGTGTTGTTGTGTGTGTGTGTTGTTGTGTGTGTGTGTTGTTGTTGTGTGTGTGTGTTGTTGTGTGTGTGTTGTTGTGTGTGTGTTGTTGTGTGTGTGTTGTTGTGTGTGTGTTGTTGTGTGTGTGTTGTTGTTGTGTGTGTGTTGTGTGTGTGTTGGTTTGTGGTGTGTGTGTGTATGTGATGGTGTGTGTGTGTGTCTGTGTGTGTGTTGTTGTGTGTGTGTGTTGTTGTGTGTGTGTGTTGGTTTGTGGTGTGTGTGTGTATGTGATGGTGTGTGTGTGTATGTGATGGTGTGTGTGTGTGTGTTGGTGTGTGTGTGTGTTGGTTTGTGGTGTGTGTGTGTGTTGTGTGTGTGTGGAGGAGGAGGCGGAGGCGGCGGAGGCGGAGGAGGAGGAGAAGCCCGGGATACAGAATCAAAAACAAGAACCCCACACAAAGATGTGGGGAAAAAGCATCTGATATCATCTGATAATGGTGGATTTTCCAATACCATATTTGATTACCAAAGAGAACTTCTATGGTGCTTTCTCTCTGTCCATGTTGATTTATTGGAGGATAGTTTAGGAAATGGCAACACATTGAAAAAAAAACTACCAGGGGCCTTCTTGGGGGGTATCGACTACCGCCAGTAAAAATCAAGTATGATTCTCTCTCGATTTAAGTAGTGGCGCACTGATTGTCCCAGCACAGGTATGTTGTTTCGAGATCCAAACTCAAACTATACAGGTACGGGTATTTCCAGCAACGCTCCCCATATTCCTCAATATGGAAGTCCATATGTGTCCAATCCTACTTTTGACTTTGCAAAACATGACTAAATTATCCAAGATTTTTGATGATTATCATGGCCAACCTTAGATGGCCTCAAAAATAAATATATAGTTGGTTAGTATATGTTAGTATAATCAGACCATTCACGGCAAACACAAGTTCAGTATACCCATCTAGATACACCGAAACTGCTTCCAAGACTCCATTCTAGGCTGGCACTTTGCCTGCGGGCGAGGTTGCTCCTCTCCGTATTGTGTTTACAACACCTCCAATGTCACCACTGAGTCCCTACATTTTGATAGCATTGCCCTAATGACATTGGTACATGTCACCAATTCTTAGTGGTGAATGGCGAAGCATTAAACCCCATTTGATGGGTCATTGTGGGTCATTTTGGTTGCTTAATTACAGCAAAACCAAACCACACTGTAGTTGTCCATGATTGAAATTATCGTCTTCTTGGTCATATGTGTGCGGGACAGAATTTCAAACACCTGGGACCACAAAGTTGTTGTTTTTTGTTGCAAAACTGTTGGGGTAACATTGGATACCTAATTTAGTCCAATATTCGTATACCATGATTATTAATTATCTGAATCATCTCCGATGACTTAATACTGTTACTTAAACAACCTGTGGTGCCTGAGATACTGATTGAGATTGTAAGTATCATCTGATGGAACATGGCATATGCTTGTGAATGTAGGATTCACCCAATTTCATAAACCATCCCCAAATCATCACCATTTTCGTGGTTTCTATAAACCATCCCCATTTCTGGTAGTTGTTTATGGCATCGGCTCTGTCCCATTCATAATTTCCAACACATATGGCAGTGTGTCAAAACCCTGGTACCCCTGCAGTTCACATCAAAATAGCTGGGATGTATGGATGTTCATCCCATTAAAAATGGTATTAATAGGACATACCCTCTGGTAATTTAACATAACTATGGAAAATCACCATTTTTAATGGGAAATTCCACTACAAATGGTCATTTTCAATAGCTATTTTGACATAACCAGAGGGTATCCAACCCAGTTTGAAGCCTTGAAGCAACCGATTCCGTGCCTGTCATCAACCTCCGATGCTTCGGACTCAGGGACAAGACCTGGCCGGGTCCAAAAGGGCCATGCCGGGCCTTTCAAGCGATTTGGCACACACACAGTAGATACACTACAATGTGGGGCCCCCTAGTTATAAGTTGGTTTATAACCCCATCTAACTATGGTTATAACTACCATAAACCCTAGTTATTGTAGTTATAAACCAACTTAGCTATCTTGGTGGCCCCACATTGTACCCTCTGGTAATGACTAACGTAGCTATGGAAAATGACCAATAATTGCACGAACACTGAGGAAAGATCGATTTATTATGATTTACCCTCTGGTAATGACTAACATAGCTATTGAAAATCACCATTTTTAATGGGAAAATCCAGTATTTCTATGGCCATTTTCAATAGCTATGTAACAAATTACCAGAGGGTAATCAAACTTGACAAGAAAGAATCCCTCACAAACAAAAAAGCATCCACTGATAGACGATTTTCCCCATACTTTTGCCCAACCAAAAAATGCAAGCAAATATCGGTTTTGTTTGTCCCCATATTTTCCAATATAGTTTCCCATATATGTTCCCATACCTTCCATTGATAGATGATCTTGCCCCATGATCTGCGCAGAAATCCAGGCCTGGGACCGAGTTTGCTTCCGCGATGGCGTCCAACACTTCTGGCGCCGCGGCGGTGGAAACATAGGCCTGGAGCAGCCATGCCAGGGGGTTGGGATCAGTAGAATTTGAACACTTCACCAAAAGAAATGGAGACATTCACCTAGGAAACAAATATCTGGGTATAAATTATAATATTTCACTAACCTGAATTAAGGCCTTTTGGGGATTATTTCCCCTACTAACTATGATTATAGTGAGGTCGCAGTGAGGACGTTATAATTTACCCAGAAATATCTGCATGGCTAGTTTCTGGAATGGGTATGAAACATGTCATTTGATTTAGTGGTGTGGTTCTCACGTCAAACTAGCTGCTATAGTGATGACTGATATGGATATCCCTTCGAAGATGGTGTTAGCCCCGATAATCCATCACGATTTGCCATGGGTATGGATCAACATTTAAGACCCTGAAAAACTATGAAAAAAACACGAAAACCCACAGGTTTTGGCCATTTTTTCGGAACTTCCAACCCACTTTTTAGGGTCTCCCAAGTTTGACCCATGCCGTCAGTATCACCACCAAGTTGTCCACCCAAGTCAACCCAGCACAATAAAGCTACGGAACTTCGAATACCTCAGGTAATCAAACATAGCAAATGAAAGTCCCCTATATCTATATATATATAACAATGAATTAAAAAAATGCAAAGGAAAATCCACTATATATATATACACATCATTGTACATATTATTATTACTATGATTACTATTATTATTATTAATTATTATTATATATATAATATAGTGGATTTTCCATAGCAATGCTTCATTGCCAGAGGGTATTTGTCAATTGAATAAGTAAGAGTTGTCACTACGTTGAGAGACCCCCGCATCAATCCAGTGTGTTTTCAATTTGGGGATGATTGTGACTGATTCCAGATTCAATATAGAACAATATCAAAACTAAGCATGAATACTGTAATCACCTTCATCTCTGGGAACAATCATGAATTGTCTGACTAATTAGTATATAGTCCAATAGTAAATTTACCCGGTTGAGTTGATGACAATCATGACTATTCAGACCCTCCGGTCATATCGGTCATTTAACATATACATGGTATAGATGACCCATTTAGTTCGATGATTTTCCTTGAACAGACTGGCAATTTCCATACCTGTGATAAACTAGCAGAGGGTACCCTTTGGATATTTAACATAGCCATGGAACATCACCATTTTATAGCTAGGTAAATATTCACAAGTCAATGGGCCATTTTTCATAGTCATGCTAAATAATCAAAAGGTACATTAAAATCATACCTCTTCAATTTCTAATGTTTATAAGAACGTTATTTAATTTAATGGTTCATAGTTTATTTGAACAAATAACATTAAGAGAGGGTTTATTCAAGGAGGTCCTAGCCATTATTTCCAGTTATATTCCCATTCATAGTCCCATTAATTGACACCATCTTTCACGGTAAAATCACAATTTTTAATGCTAAAATCCCCATGTTTTAGGGTGAAGCCACCATTCTTCATGGCAAAAATCCCCTTTCTTTCCAGTTCTGGACAGTTGAAAATCCATGACCTCCAAATCGACCAAGTCTCCCGGCCGCATCGCCCAGGGAGGGCGGCCGTTCGGGCTCACCGCCTGGGAAAATGCATGGTTGGCGCCTTCAAACCGCTGGATAGTGAGGCTACTCAAAAGGCGAGTGGAACACATTGGAAGGTCGAGGCATTTTTAGTGAGAAACATATGGCAGTGGGTCAAAACCTTGTACCCCTGGTGAACCCCAAAATAGCTGGTAAATGGATGTTCATCCCACTAAAAATGGTACTTGTAGGTATTGATCCATAGCCATTTAAACATATTTCCTGAAAATGTGGTACCAAAAAAATCCTATGGTGTGTGCTGTCATGATTTTCCTCGTGTACCCGGTAGCATTACGATTTGATTTCACCCCTTTTCCAGATTTCATGAACATAGCTGGCGAATGGACACAGTTTCCACCTTGGGATTCCGCGTGTTATCCTGTGGTACACTAACGTAACTATGGAAAATCACCATTTTTAATGGGAAAATCCACTATAAATGGCCATTTTCAATAGCTATTTTGACATAACCAGATGGTATCCTGTGGCAAGAATCTCAGCAGCTCCAAAGATTGGGTCCGGTGAAGAGTGGTGGAATTCTTTCATTGATCACCTCAAACTGCCCGAGAACTGATCCATGGCTGGATCGCTGCATCGATGGCATATATCATCCATTTTTTTCCAGTTGGGGAAGTGATTCAGAGGCAAGACATGTCATAACTGAAACAAGAATCAACTGTAACTACAGAAAAAATATATATATATATATTGAACACAGATAAAACATGATAAGATTGTGTAAACCCTAAATTGATTAACAATCACATCACAAACTGTCATAACCCCACTTACTAAACAGTTACTAAATGGGTTGATCCTCCCAATGGCCCCTGCTCCAAACATGTGCGCCGGCGCCTCTGCTCGAGGCACTTCGTGGAGTCCGAGCAGACAAAGCTCCCGAACCTTGCAGGGCGGAGGATGGGAGAGCAATTTAGCAGCTATGAAAATCACAATTTTTAATAAGCAGATCATGGAACTTCAATGGGCCATGTTCCACAGCTATGCTATGTTGGTTTACTGGAGGGTATCATTTTGTAAACATTGACGATGAATCACCGATCCGAAATGAAAATTAATATAACTCAACCTGAAATAAAATGTATCGATAGGGCCGATAGGGGATTTATATGAAAATTTCCCATCTTCAGGGGACGGGAAAAAAAATCTGCCACAAAATATCGGTTCCAGTTTTTCGATCACCCATTGAATCCCATGGTGCTAGTGCCTTTTTGGATGAACTACAACACAACTTTGAATGATGTTTGTGAGTTGTTTCGCCTCCTATTCTGACCCACAACCTATAATGAGGGCGCTACAACTCACCTTCATCCAAGGTCTTGCCAATCATGAAACTTGTGAGGAATGAACATGCGGAGAAATCAAAATGATGGTAAACACGACAACCATGTTGATGATGACGACGATCGTCATTCGTCGTCATCATCATCATCGTCGTCATTATTATCAATGCGTTCACTATCCATCGTTCTTGGAGGTCAGAATTACCCCGAAGACACGGATGGTCTCAAATCCTCAAACATGACCACTTTTGGGGATCCAACCAGGTAACCCACCGACCTTGACCCTCCTTTGCTCCCGTTATCTTCCCCTTCCGACCTGGCTTGCCCATCACCGGCGTTGGAAGTCTGGCCTCAGAGGTGTCGACTAGTATGTCACAATATGTCATAAGAATCATGTTGTAATATCCAATTGTTGAATGGTTTTTCCATTGTTTTTCTGACATCCCCCAAGACCTCCTATTAATGATGACTCCTCCCAGCTGCGAACTGTTTGCCAACTCCAGCGACACTAGGTGATTTTGAGACATTCTTGTCTATATACAAGATCATATATACACGGTATACACATCTACATAGTCATGTATACATAAACATGTGCATCAATATGTGTATATATATATACACATATGATGTTAGGCATGGTTATATACATACCCGAATGATATATTACGATTTGATATAATACAATGCAATATAATATCATAATATAGTATTACATGTTAATACCATGAAATCAACTATAGCAAATAATATTGCAAAACAACACAAAAAATAATATCATAGTTTGCTATATTACACTTTAATACATTGGATTACATTATATTATATCATATTGTAGTATATCATGTTTAACTATGTTATATTACGATACTACATTATATTCTATCAAATCAAATTCATATTATATCATACTACAGTAGATTATATGATGTTATATTGCACTATATTCTGTTATACCATAGTGTATTGTAAATTGTAGTGTCTTGTATTGTAAAATGTATAATACACTATTAGTTATGTTATATTTTATAATGTTCCGTTATATCATATTAAATTGCATTGTAGTGCAACATGTTGAATCGAAACATATTATGTCAGATTACATCATTCCATTTTTATAAAAATACATTATATATACCATATCATATTATATCATACTATACTTTATGTTATATTATTAAATTATATATATACACTATATTGTACAAGATTAAACTACTTTACAATATATTGGATATACTATGTTATACTATGTTATATCATACTGTATGATAAAATATCAACATTACATGACATCTTTACATTACATCACATTACAGTGTTAGATCACATTATTTTAAACTATACTATATCTTACACGAAAAAAACGAACCATATCGAGCTGCACTACAAAGGACGATTGAGGCAGTGACCATCAAGATGTTTCTTCGCTCTTGTGGAGTGCTGGTTGTGTACCTCGCGGGAGTCCAGGGCTCTGATGTAAGGGACGTCTACAAGGTGGGGGCGAGTTGGTAGATACATCTATGGTTAATTTAAAGGAGTTTATAATTATTTAGTATAAAAAAACTTTTAAAAACCGGGGGGTGCAATAGTGCAAATTAGTGCACCCTTCTGACCATTTTCTTTCCCACAGAGGTTTCACCTGGCTGTCAGGTCACGCTGACACCGAGTAGCATGAGATCGCATCGTCCTCCGGCCTTGGTTTTTTGCCGCTCTGAAGAGCGGGAATTGGAGATGGCACAAAATCACTACTCTCCGGGAATTTCACATAGCAAAGGTACAGATGACCCATTTAGATCCAGTTCCATGATTTCCCTACTAAAAATGGCAAATTTACATAGTTATGTCAAACTACCAGAGGGTAGCCTCCCCAACTTGGATGGAGTGAAATCTCCATTTGTATGGTAACGACTTGAGTCGAATTCTGAACGGAATCCTCCGCTGAACATAACAAAAACAGTTGAACCATTGAAACAAAATATCCCATCACATTCTATATCGTTTGGTAAATAGATATCCCATGGCACCACGGTATCCCATGTATCCCGTGAAAATTATGGACTAGATTCTGCGAATCAGTTCGCAATCAAAGAAAGAGGTAGAATCAGACCATCGTCGTCCCATCTGCTGGCAGTTTTTTAATCCCAATGATCCCCTTGGTTGGTAGCAGAAAACGTGTACTTTTCTTAATTGTCTAATATATGATGTATTACACAATTGCAATGACTCTATACTGGGTCAAACAGTCCATCTGTGGTCCCTGGTCCCGTTGGCTCATAGAAACACTATATGACAATGTGTAGTACATGTTTGAAACATATGAACTCATGAAACAAGTCTGTTTTCATCATGCGTTTTTTGGTAGCAGATTATTCATATATATATATATAAAGTACATATACGTGTATATATGTCAGAACATGATACATATACAATTCGTCTCTTTGGTGAAATAACAACTTTTTTTTTGGCGGCCGTGGGCACTCAAGTGTCCGTGGGCCCGCGTTGCGACTGCAATTAAAAGGTCCGTGATAACAGGTGGCTGGTGGTTTTAACTCATCAAAAAATATATATATATATAAAATTCAACCAATCATCTCAAATATGGCTGAAAAACAATAAATACTCGGCTATGGATGGCTATGGAGTAAAAGCCTGGTATCCTGAAGTTCACCCCAAAATAGAGGGTAAGTGGGTGTTCATTCCCCCTAAAAAAATGATTCAATATGATTCAATAGGTTTTGGTCCATCCCAAATATATTGGTCTTCTCAACCAATCATCTCAGGTATGGTTAAAACAAAAATGCAATGAATAGATTCAATCTGGGCAAATTACAATAATTCACTAACCTGAAATAAGGCCATTTGGGGATGATTCCCCTTACTAACCATGATTTCCAGGGTTCGGTCGTAGTGAGGTCGTGATCAAATTTACCCAGAATTCAATAGATAAATCCAACGCACCCCCATAACTATAGGTATATACCATGATATATCTACAAGGTGGTGCCCCCAAACGTTATAAATTGGTTTATAAACCCCATGAACTATAGATATATCAGATATATCACCAACAAAAACCATAGTGAAATTGGAGTTATGTTCACCAACTGAACGCTATCGTTTGGGGGCACCACCTTGTACCATAAACCATACTTCACGGCCAAGATTCGGCGTCGCCACCGTCTCTGCACGTGCGGAGATCGGCTCGATCGGCTCGTTGCACTGCGAGGAAGTCTGCAACGCGGTCGAAGCGGCAGTTGGTGTTCTAACTTCTACCCTCTGGTTATTTAACATAGCCATGGAAAATCCCTTATGAATGGAGGTTTTAATGGGAAAATCATCTATAAATGTCTACCCTCTGGTTATGATTAACATAGCCATGGAAAATGGATGAAAATGGCCCATTTATAGATGGTTTACCTATTAATAGCATGGTGATTTTCCATGGCTATGTTAGTCATAACCAGAGGGTAACAATCGGTAATCGGTGAGATCTATTTGGTTCTATGGGTATTTCTATGGTTTTCCGGGATTTGGCCAACAGATATCAACAGATATCAACGTTGTACTGGCGGTACCAAGCTTCAAAACAACGGTTAAATAACCCCTACATGATGCTTGGTCAATGGTCAACGGTCTGTGGTTTCTCCGACTTGGGATTGATCAATAAAAATGTCCAAAGACGGGGATAGACCGTGATAGACCCAGCAAGACCCAGCAAGGAGCTTCAAGAGTGGAGCTACCCTCTGGTAATTTAACATAACTATGGAAAATCACCATGCTATTCATGGGAAAATCCACTATACATAGCCATTTTCCATTGCTATGTTAGTTCACCAGAGGGTAGATACTTTCAATCCACAAAAACAGGTTTTGAAGATCTTGAAAGTGAGGTTTTGGGAGGACAGCTTTGATGGAAAACCCGCCAGGCCTCAATTCCAGCGCCCTGGATCAGTAGTGAGCCCTGGCACCGTGCAAAGTTGCTTCGTGGGGATTCCCAACTCATGGATGATGATCATCGCCAATATGTTGGGTGGGATAAAGTCATAATCCTAAAATTGGTTGATTGGACATTGGAGTTGTTGATGCCTTTCAAAAACATATGTCATATTGACATCTATTGACATATATTGACATGAAACCGCAATCTACATACTGTAACATGTACGTATGCAGATAATGTACATATTTGCTGATGCTAAGGACATCTAAGGACAATCGCACGCCTCCGCCACAAGCAGGAGTTGTTTGGCCAAAATGTCTCAACCAGCAATGTATCGGAGCTGTCCTTTCACTGTAAATATCGTCGAATGGCTTCCATGAAGTTATGAGAATGAAGCTTCAAGTCTCGGTTCAGGGCGCTATTTTCTTTTCCACACCTTTCTTACACTTCATTCTATCAAAAACAAAAAAGCATCCATGGCGGTGACTCAGGTGGTTAGACATGGTACAGAGTCAATGGTACCCTCTGGTTTTTCTTAACAGTTGGACCCTGAAATTCACCAGTTTTTAGTGGTTTCACTAGTCTTCCAACCCTGATGACTGCAGTTATGGCCATTTATTAGTTATAACTGGTTATAAATGGGATTCTACATTCTATAAATGGTGTTTTCTTAGTACTTATAACTGTTACTTCGGGCCATAACTGTGGCAGGGTCGAACTGTTAATTTACCAGAGGGTAAATCCATGGTAAATCCTCGGGATTTCGTGATTTTTCCGTATTTTTCCAGAGATGTCCCATGGATTTTTCCCAGGGATTTCCCCATGGTTTTCCAGCGCCCTGCGGAAACCTCGTTGTGCCCGGAGGCTGCGGAGGAAACCTGCTGTGGAGCGTCACGATTCCTTGGTTTGGATATGATATATAATAATTAATGATGTTATATAGTACTACATTATATAATCATTATTCCTTGTACATATATAATGAAGTAATAATGATCATAATGATAATAGTAATGGCACCAATTATAGTGATAATGATGATGAAACAATATCAATATCATAATATCATTGATATCAAATATTTGATATTGATTATCATCATTAGTATCACTATATTAACATAGATTAAGTGCAACAATAGTGATACCAATAATGATATTGATAATGATACAGATAATGATAGAGTAACTATAATGATGATAAACTAATGTAGCGATGACATAATACAATAATATTCACATAATATATATATATATATATTCATATAATATAAATAATATTCATAATAAATGGCATGATATATGTTTCAAACACACAGTTCATTATTACTATATCATCAATACAGGCAAATGCAAGAAAGAGGCAATGATTACTTGATGCATAAATTAAATGAAACTAGTGAACAACACCTAGAGCTAATCAGACTTGTTAATGTGGGAAGGTGTGTGAAGATACCTCTAGTAATCTATAGTCTTGCAGTGGACAATTCCCCGTAAAAGTGTCCATTTCTTGCTGGCTTTCGAATTCACTCCAGTAAATGAATATATATATATATATAGATATAGATATAGATATGGAAAAGCCTTGAAAAGCCACGGTTTTTCCCTCTGACATGATCCAGAAATGTGATGGATATTCCAGCCATGCTTGGGGTGAAACACCAACGGCTACTGCCAGCACCCTAAACCCTTGTGGCTAGAAATCTACCCCGGGCCCCGGGCCTCTGCTTCTCGTCGTTTTCGGAAGCCTCTACTGTTGCACCTTTGAGGCTAGGGCTGTGGTCCCACAGGGATGATAAAATCTGTGAAGATCTGCGAAAAGTTGCGCTGAGTTCGGCCACTGGTCTCGGTACTTGGACACCAAGAGATCCTGCTGGACATGAATCCGACATGAAGTGTTCGGAATCTGGGTATACCTTGAAATGAGGCATTTCAAGATATTTTGGAAAGTTCTATCCTCTGGGAGTTGCTGGTCACTGTCCCAATTTCCACCCAGTTTCCACCCAATAGTTCTGAGCCATTGCCGAGTCGAATGCCTTCATCAATGGCTGGTTGGTTTCATTCCCCAAATCCATCTGACAAAGTGGCGCGGTCTCCGATGGGTTTCCCGTCCTTTTCTCTCTCTCGGAAAAAGATTCGTTCGAGCCGACTCCTCCTGCTACAGGGCCCAACAAACCATGACGGGAAGGCGATGTTCGAGAGCTTGGTATGCGGGATTCCTACGATCCCAAAGCGGGCCCCAAGACTAGGTAGATAGGTTGATAACGACCATGACTCTAGGACTCTAGGATTCATGGTGGATATCTATGGATATTTCATGAGATTTCTACAGGATTCTACAGTTGAATAGGTTTATAAACCAACTGATAGCTGGGAGGGGGCCCACGCGTCCACCTCATTGAACATAGCCAGCGGGGAAGTGTTCGGATGAAGCACCTCCCACTGGATAAATCCACTCTTGATGGATAAATCCACTAAGAATTTAGCCAGTATACCCTCTGGTTATTTAACATAGCCATGGAAAATAGCCCATTTATAGTGGGTTTTCCCATTAAAAATTGTGATTTTCCATAGTTATGTTAGTTTACCAGAGGGTAAATCATAGTAAATCTATCTTTCCTCAGTGTTCGTGTAATTATTGGATTTATTCATATTTATTATGCTACAGATTGCTACAGGCTTTTGAGATCTCCATTGCCCGGTAGCCCAGTCTCCTCTGTTCGGCGGAATTCGGTGGAACTAACCTGGACAAGGAGGACCGACCCTGCTCTGCTTGTCAAAGAGGCGAAGGATGGTGAATATTCCAAGACTGGTTGCTGTGTAATTGGCTGAAACTCTTGGAGGTTCGTCACTTTGCTCCAAGTACACGTGTGTAGTTGTTGAATGTTACTTGCTGCCGTAGCAGCCGTAGTTGTGACTTGGAAACTCCTACAGATAGATGGCTTCAACCTATCCTAAAAGCATGAAGCCCTTAAAATCACCCTGAATATGGTTGAGAAATATCTAAATCCCTCAACTGGTACTGAAGTTCTAAACCATCCCACAGCGCTGGCACCGGCTGGGGAAAAACCCCACCTTTCGACTCCCATCGACCTGCATGGCAAAGTCTTCAAACACTGGGGCTGTTTCTGAACACAAAACACTATTTGTTTGATATTGTTTGTGTTGATCTACCTCTTGATGGCAAAAAAAAACATAAAAAAAACACACCTGAGCCTGCCTTTGCTTGGTATATATGTATATATTATTATATACATATATCATATATTATATTATATATATATTATATTTTATTATATTATACTATATCTTATATATAATTATATATAATTATAAATTATACATATGTATACTCTGAACACAAGGCTTGTTTGTGACGATCTAGTTCCCAAAGCTTGACACAGTGCAAAATCTTCCCTTCTGCAGCGCCTCGAGGCCGTGACGCGACTGTCGCAGTGACAGTGGCCTAGGGCCGAGCGGTACCAAGGATACCAAGGTTGCCAGGAAAAGTGTTGATGAAACATACCCTTTATCCACCATTTATAGAGGTTTTCAATCATGAAACATCATAAATATGGTGCCATGATTGATAAATCATGAGTTGATGATTATATTCATTTTTCATAGGGATTTTTCAACAATCAAACTATGAGGATAGAAGGTGATATACCCTCTGGTAATTTAACGTAGCTATTGAAAAGGGCCATAGAAATAGTGGATTTTCCCATTGAAAATGGTGGATCTTTCCATAGCTATGTTAAATTACCAGAAGGTAGCTTCCAGCATCTTCCAGCACTAATCCGTCGATTTTTTCTCATGACAGGCGATTGTTTCCAAAGAAATTTAAATTCAGTCCTTCAACTAGACAGATGCAAACGCAGCTTGAACGCCTGTAGGGGTATGCATCCCATGTTTAGCCTGTTTTCATGGGCTTCACTGTGGTCATTCACGATATATTTCCCACCATTCCCATCAGAAATGACCACAGCCCAGGTGTCCGTGCACACCGCGCAGCCGGCAGCCGGGCTGAAGCTACTGAGCCAAGGGGCTTGGCAAATCTCTCGATGGGCAAAGTCTGAAAAGGTCAGAGCTAAGGATGCCCATATGGTGGTTGCATGTGGTTTCCAATCCATGGGGGTACCCCTAAATCATCCATTTTATAATTCAAGATATTTCAAGTGTCCATTAAGCATCCAGCAAAAAATGGGTATCCCCGCCATGCAATGAAAACCCCCATATGTTCAGCAAAACCATATAGGGAACTGTGATGCCCGAGTCCAAGCATAGACAGACAGAAGACGACTCATGTTGTCACAACTTGACACCATCACATCACATATCCACATATGCATCATATGTTTATAATAATTAAGGCACCAGAAAGATAGATTAAGTAAATCCTTACCAAAAGGCAAATCATGGCAAAACACGCTTCTCCCTTTTTGGAGGTTGCTACACACATAAAACTATAGGAAAGGTCCCCAGTAGATCGTCAGGCTGCGGGCTGCTCAAACACGTTTTCACGATGTGGCGCTCGATCGTCGCACTGCGCCCGAAGCTTTCCAATCCCAGGAGAGAGATGTTGGAGGCTCCTCTGCAGTGCAATTTGGAGGGTGCCAAGTGACCCTCAGTTGCCCACTTTGATATTTCATGCCGTACTAAGTCCAAAGAATGTGATGCCGATCTCATTCGATGTCATGATTCTGAGACTATTTCCGCCATATCCTTCCACCAATTATGTATATTCTTCAGAAGCAGAATCCCGGCACCAAATCGCAGTCGCACAACTTGACATCTGATATGGAAGCATCTGTGGCCCAGATCTTGTTGTAGGGGTCACTGCCCCTCCCCCCCACCCTGGCCTCACATCAAGTAGGAAGGTTGCCCTTCTTGTAGCATGGGGCGCGCTGCCTCTTCAGATTCAGCATGACACTCACATGAATTACGCACAACAACTTGAAACATTTCCATGCTCTGTTTGTGGCCATGATTTCTCTTTTGCTCACATTTTTTGGCCCTGTCAAATTTCAGTTCATGGCATTTTTCGGTCTCAACTCTCAACATCCATTTCAACAGCCGCCCAACTGGCGGTGTTCTCCATGGCCATGGCCTCCACTCAAGTTCTCTCGACTGCGCGTGTGACCAGGCGGTTCAATCCTCGGGCGCATGAAGCAGTTGCTGATCGATCAGCGTCTGCGCCACTTCCAGCGGAGTCAAAACCTGGCGCGAGAGGATGGTCAAACCAATGATATCAATGATAAACCATCCCCAATAAGGCCGTAAATCCCCAAATGAATGGTACAAACCATCGCCAAACCATCGCCAAATAGGTGGCCATGATGCGGCAAAGTACCCCATCACCCATCCAGACTCAAAATTTTTGTTTCACCATCCCGGCAGAGCCAACAATTTAGACATTTGTGATGCTCATTCCACCCAGAGATGGATCAACAGGTACCCTCTGGTAATTTAACATAGCATTGAAAATGACCATAGAAATAGTGGATTTTCCCATTGAAAATGGTGGATCTTTCCATAGCTATGTAAACGTTTACCGGAGGGTATTTGTCATTGTCTTAAGTGCCGACTTGTTTCACCATCCCATTTTGGGAGCTCCTGAGCTCCGGCCTCCCGAGCAAAGTTCAGACCCAGGTTCCTCTGTCTGGCAAGGTCTCGGAGATCTTTCCGGCACAGCCACCTGACACCCAAGGAAATGGGATTCTTCGACTGGGAAAAGCCAATGAAATGGGATCTAAATGGATCTAATAAATTTCAAATTTAGGGACCATGATACCCAAAATACCCAAGATGATGGGACATCAGAATGGCGAAAAAAAACGCAAAGATGCACAAAGCACCTACTATACCATGTTGACCTTCGGCTGTACAAATGCTCATTACACAGCTTCAGGATCATCATCTCAGAGTTTCTGTCTTGCTCCACTCGATGAAGGAATACCTTCGACTCATCCTTTCATTCCAACAAAGCGCAATGGTCCGAATCCAAACGAGTCTGTTGGATAAGCCAAAGCAACCAACACCAGAAAAATCTATCAACATCAACATCGCACAAAAAGATAAACACGTCAACTAGATGGTTGTTTCCACACATCCCCCAAAAAATGGTAAATGTGCATCATCTTCCAAACGACTTTCTGAAAAATACAAACACAGTAACTGACATGCGAAACTGCCCTCTAGGAAACTAATATAAAGTAGAACATCGACCATTTAGTAGGTCATTTTCCAGGGAATTCACCGTAGATTACAGTACCATAGCTTTTCTATGGAGGATACCCCAGCAGTGCCACTACCAGGTGATCCTCCACTTCCCAACCTGAAGGACTCCTCATAGGGATTTGGGAAGTGCTCCTCCTGCACCGTACGAAGCTCTTGAAGCTCTTGGCTGTGAGCTCACCACATCTGACCGAGCATAGCTATGGAAAATCACCACTCTAATTGGGTAAACCATCCATAAATGGGGCCATGTTTGTTGGAGGGTAGGAGGAATGACCAAGCCAATAATCAGGTACCCTACGGCAATCCGTCTATACGGGATTTTCCCATTAAGATCATGAAAGCTATTATAAGGGATGTTCAATTGCCATGTTTGATTACCGCAGGGCAATGCGGTAAACCAGTACCAATTGGGGTTTATTGTTGGGTATACCCGTATCAGGGATGATTAAAAAGGACCCCCTTAATGGATGGATATGGATGGTTTCTGGGATGGGTGCTGGGATGATGGTGTATCCCGTTCATATTCAACACCCCTAAGAAACCATGGTGGATATGGGGCATTTAGGCCATTTAGGATACTCAAAATCCCACAAATTGATAATCGTAGGATGTCCTGACATTATCCCTATCGTATCCAATCTTTAGCTCCTGTCGTGGTCCCCCCGCGTCCGCTCCTTTGGCGGGCAGTACCAGGCAAAGCAATGTGCGATCAAGAAACCTGAGGAACTCCGACGCGGTGCTAGCCATGGGTAAGGGTCAAGATCAATGGGGTATGGCCATTACGATGGAAAACTTTGTGGGATCATTACATGATATATTATATATATATACACGTATTAATGGGGGCTATCATGCTGGCTGAATTGGGATGTTTCCCCTAGTCCTGACCATTTTTTTGACGTCACGTCACAGTGAGGTCGATGTAATTTACCCAGATACATGGATATAATAAAGCAGCTATTTTGCAGAAGATTCTCAACAGCTCTTGCCTGGAGTCGCGAGTCTTCAATTCAGATACTTCGAGGGGTCTTTTCAAGAATGTAGCACTCTGCCCCAATGGTAGAAAACTTTGAAACAAACGGCGGGTATGCTGTAGATATTGTCTTTATCACATAGTGAAAAAAAGGCTGCAGATATCTGAAGATAAAAGATCAAACAACATGATTCATTAAAAGTGTATAAATAAACACATTATATATATATATATATACGTCTATGTATGTGGTATCATCTTAACCAGTATGGATATGTTTTTGCTGCCTCCAAGTAGCTCGAGTCCGCGGAGGACCATGCTGAGGCGCTTGCAGTAATGGGCACCTTGCGGCACAGTGGCCATTTAAAAGAATCTCTTTACACAGCAACCAGTAAATTCCCAAAGAGTCTATACTAAATTATATTGTATAATCATGTATCTGTATGACTGTATAACTAGGTACAGTTGGATAAGACTGATCCGCAAGATATTATTGAAGTCTGCTGAAACAGTGCAGCACAAAATAGCCATGTCCGTTTGAAAAGCTAAGCTGAGAATGTTCCACATGCGTCAAGATGCCCACTGGGTGCCAACGAAGAAATGAAGCCTTGGAACGAGCTCGTGGCAATGACCAGCATTCGGATTATCCTCAAGATCACTACAGTTGGAATTTGGGTGCTCCCAAACGGTTCTTGATTCTCATGTATATATATATATATATACATAATATATATATACACATAATATATATATATATTATATATAACAGAATCGAGTTTCATACAGTGCTATCCACTTTTCTCTATAAGAAACTGGTATACTGTATATACATTTAGTGGAGCCGGCACATACGTCTTGAGGTCTTAACATGTAGAACGGCATCAATACAAGACCTGTGGCCTTCAAGTCTCATACAATCAGCAGAGCCAGCACTCGTCACTGGTCTGTCTGTACAACTACCTGGATCAAGCATCACGTGTCCATACAAATCCACTACTCGCAGTTGCCAAGGTGATATCACCTCCCTTAAAACTGGCGAGAGTTTAATGGCAAGATCTGCCAAAATCCGTAGATCCTACGTAAGGGTCGCAAGCCTTGAATTGGAGACACAAGTTGCTAGGTGTCCCCACACAGGATGGTTTTATATGAAGAACACGTATGAAACATGATCCCTCATTCTGGTTCCCAATAAGTTTTAAGCTTTGACCCATGTCATATCTGAGCGTTAGGTTGCCCTTCGGATGATTAGAATCCTCAAGTTTTCGTTGTTGAAATCCCAATGCACAGCGGAGAAATGAACGCACCTTTTGTCGGTGTTTGCAAGGCTCAAGGGCCCTACGTCGGAGCCCGGGCAGCGATGGGACAGCTGGATTCCACATGTC
>Ga0126342_10008863_pt1 | contig 18018 bp, 20 predicted proteins | sample Cyp1metagenome_FD_92528 | JGI IMG/M metagenome (GOLD analysis project Ga0126342, IMG submission 92528) | Coral microbial communities from Lord Howe Island, Old Settlement Bay, Australia - Cyphastrea 1 metagenome | ecosystem: Host-associated > Invertebrates > Cnidaria > Coral ... | reverse complement strand
TTACAGCTGCCATTGTGGTATCAGTTGTCTCCCCATTTTTGGGAAGAACTGTCCAACTATGTCTGAAAGAAACCGACCAGCATTTTTGTTCAAGCCAACATGACAAGGTTGGAATTCCCTATAGATTCCCCAAGTCGTGGATTCCCATTGGGAAAATGCAACATCGACTCAGCAAATCAGTGACAAGGTCGGACATGTTTTCCCAGGCAGGTCTAGCTCGAGCCAATGTACATTGAGCGACCACGGGATCCTCGAGAAGACGAACAACAGGAGGTGCCGAGCATGACATTGCGTTGCTTTGGACCCTGGGATCAATATCGAGACTCCGGGATGTATCATATGTATATTATATATATATATATATATGTATACACATATATGTATGTGTATATATATATATATATTTATAATTATTATTATTATTATCATTATTATTATTATAATTATTATTATATCTATATATATAGGATATGTAGATATGTAGGTTCGTCGCAGGATATCTTTACATAGCCCCACGATAACTGGGATGAGAATCTCTTTATATACAAACTTTGAGGATTGATGCTCACATTGGACCTATGGGGTATCGGCATCTGGTTGTTTGCTCCTCGGGCAAGAGTCACAATGGGAGCCCTCGACAGAAACGGCCATTTTGAGCGACATGACGACATGGAATCGCTAGCAACTGCCACCGCATGTCAGTGCCATCAATCCAACCACTCGTGTCTGCATGATTTTTCCGTTGCGTGTTTCTGAACGGGCAAAGGTTTGTCTTTCAATACATATCCTGCGACTGATTTTCTCTTTGCGCAACAAGAGACGTATCTTCCACCACTCAGTAGGAACGGACCAAATCCTTTGACTAGCACCATTAAGTGTACCAAATGCTTCAACCTTCCTGAAACTTGGGAGTCCCCAAACTGATGCACAGACAGAATGACAATTCTGGCGTGGTGGAGTTGCACAACTCCAAGTCACAAAGTCACGACGCTGGCCCCAACTTGCAGAGGATGTAGAAAGAACTGGCCGCCAAAGTCCAAACTGCTTAAATCTTGCTACCTAGACTGTGGGTGAAAATACCTGAACAATCCACAGATTCCATTGATTCCAACGCTTTCTTTTGGGGATCATGATGGAACCCTTACAGAAACAGCCGCATCCTCTGTAGGAAGGCAGCACAACTGCGGCCAGGGGTTGGGAAGATCAGATTTGAGTGGCGTTCGTGCCAATTTTCGTAGCACCATATGTCTCCAGCATCGCAAAGACACATCTCATGGGGTCAGGGTATCTAAGAGTTGAGGTTGAGAAAGTCATCCCAGTACAAGAATCCTATAGAACCATTCAATTCTATCTAATCCAGTCTAACCTAACCTAACCTAATCTAATCTATATAATCTAATCTAATTACCAATCAAAATGTCTCCAGGTCAAAGGCCATGCTTTGGGAACCTCTGGCACAGCCTCTCAAGTCTCGAACACTTTGGCATCCCTTTTTTGGCCCACAACAAAAGTGCCAGGCGCAGAAAATTCACCGCCACCAACTGGGCAGCTTCTGTCAGACCTAACCTCGGTCGAAACGACCGTGAAACCCATATGGAACCTGAAAATCACTAACAGAGAATCCTGCAGCATTCCATTGCTTCAAGTTTGCACTGAGCACAATGCCTTGCAAAATGAACCTTCGATGCCACGGATGAAGTGTGGTCACTGCCAATGCTCCCACAACCCGCAAAACTATATAAGTTCGAAAATTTTAGGTTTTCAAGTACCCACAGCGGACCATCAAATGGTTCAAAATTCAGTGGGCTGTATCCTCTGAATTTGGAGGAGAAAGATTCAAACATACCATATCTGGTTTGTGATATCGTTGTGTATATATATATAGAGAGAGATGTATATATATATATAGATATAGATATAGATATATACGTGTATACATTTTTTTCGGAAGCGATATGCAGCTCATATTGAGCCACGGTGGGTATCCATCCCCACGTATACTCCCATACGTTGCGTCTCAAGGCCCGCCTCGGATGCCACAAAGAGCGCATCCCATGTCTACGGCTCACCTGTGGCTACATCGATGGACTACTGGAAACCTATGTGTTTTTCCTATCATAACAACCAAGGGTGTCCTATGTGATCTATGTGTCCTACATATATTATATCATCATATAAATCATATATAGGAATTGTCGAATCATGTCGAATCATGTCCATCTGCCTGGAGCCCCGAGGCTCAAGAACGCGGCATCCAAGTCAGTGCCCACGGATGCCTAACAGAAATGGAGAAATGGCGCATTTTTGGACCTTGGGATGTGCCTTGGGATACCATTCAGAGATATTCAGAGTGGGTTGTTGATGGTAAACCTGGTAAACCAAACAGAGTTCAAGGATACAATTTGTCTTTCCAGCTGGAAATCAGCAACTTCTGAGTACCAGCGAACGAATCTACGAGTCAATGGTGATGACTTGAGACCCCCAGGAATTGTGCAGCCCCATCCCAGAAATTGGTAGGAAACCTCAACGTTGGATGAACAAAACCAATCGGATAGCCCATTCCATGCACTGATTATTCATCAGTTGCCCAATAAAATTGCCATAAATGGGGATATATATATATGTGCGTGTGTGTGTCATTTTCGGAACTGCATATATCATATTCAGTTGCTTCTATCCCCATTGAATCCCCATTATTGGGTGTGGCCAAGCTCAACCCCCAACGGAACCTGCTTCACCGCCCGGTAGACGTACATGCCCGCCACCGGCACGCTGAAGCTCACCACGAAGACCTTTCCGATGATAGCCCCTGGGGCAAAATATAGTAGCGGAGATAGTTAGTTATGGATGTTCATCCCCCCTAAATATCTTGTATTTCTAGCTATTGATCCATAGCTACTTGGGAAAATCGAAAAAACGGGGTCTGCTGGGCTAATTGTTACCGAGGCCTCTTGCCTTTCTACCAAGCATACTGATACTGGCCATTCACCCAATTGTGTGGCAGATTGGCAAATGTTTGCAGAAACAAAATGTTCAAATCTGTGTTTCCTCAATGACTCACAGCCATTTTCTCTTCATGCTGTCAGAATGACAACCTGTTGGGCGCTGGGACATGAACAGCCACCATTCATGGACCCGCGACCAACGGCCCTGGCCAGCATCGTTCGGCTGAACTCCAGCATGCCACTCTTTGGGGCCTGGTGGCGGGACTGGTCCTTACATACCCATCCCATCGCCGGAACATGTGAAAACTGTGAAAACACCTTTTACTCTTGATGTAGCTGGACATGGTGAACACTTGACATTTTGACTTTGCACTGTATGTATGGATGGATGGATGGATGTATGGATGTATGGATGTATGGACGTATGGATGTATGGATGTATGGATGTATGGATGTATGGATGTATGGATGTATGGATGTATGTATGTACGTATGTACGTATGTACGTATGTACGTATGTACGTACCTACGTACGTACGTATGTAGGGATGGATGGATGGATGGATGGATGCATGCATGCATGCATGCATGTATGCATGGTGCAGATTTTATTTATCTATGTATATATATATATACACAACACACATTATTTGATATTGAGGTGATCCCACCCTAATCCCCCACTGGCAGCCCCACCTTCTCGACCAGCGCGCTGGGTGGCGCTGCTCCGCGCCTCCGAGTTTGTACTTCGCTGGCGCCCATCTTCAGGCGATCAAAGGCGGCCTGGGGCCATGGTGCTTGGCTTAATAGAGATATAGATAGATACTGTACACGTACAATGTCTATATATATATATATGTATATGTGTATATATATATATATACATATGATTCTAATTGATTATATATATATATAGATATGTTCTACAACAAAGTCTTGAAATTCTCAGTGGCATTGCCTCTACGCATATCGTTTACAGCAAAATACTGAGTCGGTAATCTACCTGAACCAAGATTTACGAAGCACGGAGCCCCCCCGCCTTCATCTCACCATCAAAGACTTGGTCCCATTCTGCTTGCTCCTGACCCGAGGCTCCCATTCCCAAGCGAATCCCTATGTTTCTTGGCGTCCCCATGCCCATGAACAGCTGAAATGAGCCAACACGACCTGCCGTATGTTCTCCTGCGTGGGGAGAGCATCCACCAACGCTCCCATGCGTCCTCGCCAGGCCTAAGGGCTGATTCGGGCTGATCAAAATCAGATCCAACCGTGGGTCAAAATGAGAATTCCCCAAATGGATAGTTTCAGACTGAAAATGATAAGCCCATTTCTGGGTCCATTTGTACCTTGTTCCTGACCCACACCCATGGTTGATGTTGAAATCCAATGGTTCATCATTAAACCCCTCATTCTTGGTCCATACATCCCCACATCCCCTGATCCGATCGGCTGGAAAATCCCCCAGCAATTCCCCACTAGGCCACGCGGAATTTCCAGCCATGTTTTCACGTTTGATACTGGATACATTTGTTACATATCTATATATCATTCTATATCTATATCCCATAAAAAATCCTCATTACATTCCCACTATGGTTGGTGAATCGCCATGATATTCCCATGTCATTTCAGATGGTCAAAATCCTGGTACCCTAGGTATCCTTTAAAATAGCTGGTGAATGGATGTTTCGTCCCCTCAAATATGGAAATTCATAAGGTTTGACCCATCCCCAGGTGAAATCCATCGAAACCCGCTGCCCTGGGGAGCCCCGCGACAAGCTCGGTCACCGACTGCGCCTTGCGCGCACCCTCAGTGCTGGGCTTGGCGCTCAGCGTAGCCACAGGCGCCTGTCTGAGGGGTGTCAACTGGGAGGTTGGAATACGGATTTCAGTTCATTGTTGGAGATGGGGATGTTCAAACAATACGTGGTGATAATGGTTCATATACATGAATAACCAAAATGGGGGTTATAGTTTAAGCATAAAAAATGGAGATAATGGTTGATAATGGGGTCCAAAGTATCAAAAACCCTTGTTGATGTGTTATTTCATCGGCATATAAGCATCATTTATAGGGTTTTGACCATCAAAAAAATACTGTAGATGATATCATTGACAACTGATGATTGGTTGATGATTAGAGGGGGTTACCCAACAAATCAGGGATTGTCACAATGCAGGAAGCCCCATTAACCGCTTTGCAACCCAACAGGAGGTTCCACGGTTCCAGGCTTCCAGGGCTACATGTCTGTTTCGTTTTTTTGCTCGACAAAAAACGACGCAACAATCCCAAACCCAGGGATTGAAACCCAAGAGTCACTGCTGTCGGGAATTAACTAATATTTTAAGTAATTGTCCAATGTCCAATAGGTTTTTGGCAATGGTTAAATCGGTTTGAGCAAACTTGAGGCAAAAACCAGTGTTGTTTTTTGTATAATTACATGGAATAGCCATCTCTCGTTGTGCATGGGCGACTTGTGGGTCAGGACAACATCTTGACTCCCTTTCGTGGGCAAGGTGTTTTTCAACTTCTAAGAATGTTTTTTCCTTGCTCCGATTGTCAGAAGCCGTCGACTGCAACACTTCATACATGGAATACTTTAAATATGCTGGGCTTGACCAAAAAAGCCAACTGTAAGTAAATATCAACTACTTCTTGTCGTATTTTTGATTGGATATGTTGTTCGTCCAACCCTCTCATGGGGAGATTTCATGAGATATTTATCGGGGACGTAAGTATGACTATAGACATGGATATACATGGATTGTATTGTATTGGGATACATATATAAGCAAAAGGTAGGCCCTACTGGGGCCGCTGACCATATATATATATACAGAAAAGGATATTTCATGGGGATATATTTCATGGGACATATTCGAGAATATGATGAGGAATTATGGGTTTGACTCCCAAAATTGTCGCGTTGATGATCAGTTCCCTTACTTGCTGACCGTAAAATTGGCTATCCACCAATTTTAGATAGTTTGGGATCATTGCAGTTGGTGGTTTCCGAAATATGAAAACCACAAAACAACATTATTACTGATCATGATTGCTCTCACTTTCAGGAAAACTGAGCCTTGGATATTCTACATTGTCTCAGAATCAGAATGGAAGGTCTTGCATTGTGCGAAACACCCCTTCTGCCAATGCGTCGCCACTGCGACGGTAGTCTCTCTTGTAGTATTGGAAACATGTAACATGACTGTCTCTCAAAGTCACTCACACCGGCAAAAAAGAATCCAAATTCCACACTTGGTTTAAGGATGTTGTTGAAGGAGAAATCCACAGCACAAAATTTAGATGTAAGTTCACCATAGTTCCTGTAGATTCTGCTAACAAAACTAAATCCAATGGCCAAACGGGTATTGGTCAAAATTGTGGTACAAATGAACCCACCACACTGGTCAATGTTAGCAATTTTACTATTCAACCGATTAAACCATCCATTTTTGCGGGTTGCTTATTGTGGCCCATAGCCATGTTTTCACCACCCAATCCCGCAGTCACCGCAGTCACCGCAGTCACCTTGACCAAAGTCAAAGGATACGACGAGTCGGGCTCTACCGCAGCGTCCACGGCCTTCGAAATTGTGTCAAGGATGGGTAACAATAGAGCAGTCAAAACGCCTGTGGACTACTTGTTACAGAAGATTCTACTAACATTATAATATATATATATGTATGTGCATTTTGGGGATTATCACACTCTATTAGGCGAAATCCTATCCACCAACAATTGGTAACAAACATCCCTATGTTATGTGAAACATGAAAGTATATATAACATCAAATAAGACAATCAACTGATAAGGATAAAAGATGCTTTTTGACAAAGATCATACACCCATCATGGAAGCATCAAACCATAAAGGTTTAGGGCACTCTGATAGTTTTACATTGAGAACCACGACATGTTCAAAACACTCAGGCATCCCTTTATGTAAACTGCTTGATATTGATTCGCATTATTGGTTAGTTCATCATTCCCAATAAACCAAGTAGTATGACATAGATGGTGGTTACTGCTCAGATGGTGGTCAAGTGGTCACTGCTCAGATTGATGGCGCTGGTTGTCTGCCTTGCTGTCTGCCTTGCCACCCTTCTTGATGCGCTCCAAGTTCTCCTTGTAGTCCTCTGCTGAGTCAGGACTCAATCACCCCAGTCAGAGTAGACCTTCCCAAAAACAGGGATCCCAATAGCAAGAGATCCATTCATCCAGGTTTTCCCGGAAACTGGTCAATATGAAAGGGAGAAGGGATGATTCAAAGACTCCGGAACCCACGAATCCGTGAAACTCATCGACCAACGTAGATGTCCCCCTCCAAAAGCCCAACATGAAAGGATCCCGTACGGAAATGCTGGCCCATCAAGGAGTTGTCACATCACATCACATCAAATCACATCACATCAAATCACATCACATACGTACATACATACAGTACGTGTATATATATATATATATATATATACATGTATATATATATACATATGTACGCATATGATATGTATATACTATGTATGTTTGTTTGTTTGTTTGTTTGTTTGTTTGCTTGTTTGTATGTATGTATGTATGTATGTATGCATGCATGTATGTATGTATGTATGTATGTATGTACATAGGTAGGTAGGTAGGTAGGTAGGTAGGTATGTATATATGGATGCATGGATGCATGGATGTATGTATGTATCTAGCTATCTAGCTATCTAGCTATCTAGCCATCTAGTTATCTATTTATTTATCTATCTATTTATCTATCTCTCTATCTATCTATGTATGCATGCATGCATGTATGCATGATCTATGTATTTATGTATCTATGTATCTATGTATCCATGTATCTATGTATCTATGTATCTATCTATGCATGCATGCATGCATGCATGTATGTATACACATATAATGAAAAATTATCTGCAAAGCAGGTGAATGGCAAAATAGAGGAGCCAGCTTGGTATACCATTGATTCATAGTTTACCTATAGGTTGTTCAAGGGTGTGGTCATCAGCCGGGGGTTGGGGGATGAGTTTCCACTAAAAATTGGTTCGTTTGAGAGTCAAACTGTCAATTCACGGGGATGGTAGAACCCCACAACCCGTACATTTACCAACCCCTGCACAGCATCTAAGTTTTCTTCTCCTGGTCGATGCTCTGAAGGGTTGGCCCCTGGCGTGCCGGTTGGTCAAAAACCAGTTCCATTGGATCTTTCCAAAAAAAACCAGCCTAGGGAAAGGGTCGTTGCATCCCAAAAAGTGGCTGGTAAATGGCCCTGGTCAAGTTCTCACCAGAGTTTGGGCACCTGGTACATGTCAGGAATCCATTGCTTGGCAGTGTCCGTTTGCTTCTGGCGCCTCAGCCATGGGAGGCTCACCACTATCAAAGTCAATTTTTGGATCAAAATAGAAGATATCTTAAAACCTCCAACTATCCACTTGCAAACATATGATATTATATATATATATACACACATGTTATTACTATTATTAGTATTATTATTATTAATTATTATTAGTAGTATTATTATTAGTAGTAGTAGTAGTATTATAAGTAGTAGTAGTATTATTATATATATATATATTTATTTATTTATTTATTATTATTCTCATTAGCATTATTATTGTTTTTATTATTATATATATTATTACTATTATTTATTATGATTATATATGTATACGTAATTACATTATTATATACATAATTATATTATCATGTATATAACTATATATGTATTGTATACATTATATATATAGTGTATATTATTATCTAGTATTATGTGTATATATATATTATTACTATTTAATATTATGTGTATGTATGTATATATATTATTATATATATACATAATTATATTATCATATATACATAATTACATTATTATTATTATATATAAATGTATGTATGTATGTATTGTATTGTTCTGTACTGTATTGTATTGTATTGTACAGTATTGTATTGTATTGTATTGTATATTATACATATGCATAGAATGTATAGATACATTTGAGTAAGTTCTTCCACAACTCTGCCCAACACGGCAAGGAACCACTGCTTGAGTTGCTCCTCAGTTTGGCAATCCTTGGCGTTGTAGGGCACCTCCAGGTCACCATGCGATGGGCTACTGCTGATCCTCTCCTGTGTTGAATGCTTGTTACACTTGAAACACTTGTGGCCTGTTCTGGCTCAGCAATGTGCAATAATTCACGACAATTGTTTTAAGGTTCAAGTGCATCTCTACCCTTTAGGTGAAGTTTCCCTGCTCATTAAAATAGAAAAACTCGGAAGGCAATAAGAAACCAACTTGCCAACCTTTATCATCTCATCGGCCAAACCCTACAAAGTGACCTTAAGGTCGTCAGCGCAAGCTCTCTGAGGAGGTGGCATTTTGTTGCTGCATGCTCTGATTCTGAAACTGCTGCCACTCTGACATCCAATCCTGTGGCAAGGTTGGACATGACCACATCACCTGCACTACCCCTCCATGGCTCAATGTTGCAAGCTGATTGCAGGCTGCAACTTACCACGAACCAGCTTAAGCGGGGCCAAAAACGGCCTTCTTGGTATACTTGTGGAACATGTCCATGTACTTGGAATAGTCCTGACAAAACTTTGCTGCTTGACAAAGCAGCTGCATCGTGGATATCAACAATGATCATCAATGATCAATGAATAGCCATGCATCACCATGAAAATCACGGACCATCACGCACCAGTCACCAATCGTTAACCATCAACCATATATTTGTCATTCTATGTCATCGAAAAATAGTCCAAAGAAAACACGAGTCGGAGAAGTCAAGCCCTTCGCCCCGAAACGCACGTCACGGCATTCCGCCACCACGACGCCACCATAGGCACCACTGGGACTTCACACCATGTAATGTCGGAAGTCGTTGGTGACACCAGATAGACCGCCTGCGGAACGCACCGTGAACGCTGCACATATCTCTTTGCAAAACGACGCCACTGCCTTTAGGGCCGCCCTCGGTTGTGTCGCTAGGGACCTTACAGCCAGGACCACGACCGTCACTTGGATGGAATGAAAGGATATAAAAACAAAATAGTGTGAATAGTTTTACCTACATGTAGTATAGTTCTCTGAACTTCATTATACACTACATGTCATGGCATGCACTGCATGTCATCACGTTACATATGTATTTGTGCGTATGTACATATCTAGAATGGCCGGATATATGTGTTGATTCTACGTGCAAGTAATAATCCCATCCCCTCAATATTAAACAACAACATGTTATGGTCGCAAATATGTGTTTTTGTCCCCTGCTAAACCATGGTTATCATGGTGTCTAGTTTCTGGCTGGTGTTTTATATTAGGGGAATTAGATTTGTAATAATTGCATAGTTATAAACCATTACATCCCCATTAAGGCACCATTTTTCATGGTGAAACCCCATTAACCCACTATGAAATCATAGCAATCATAGCTGTCAAGACAACCAGCGACGTTTTTAGCTTCATGACCTCTTTGGACCCGCAGCCAAAAAGATCATTAAAATAGAAGGAGATAAGGGGATGCAGTCGGATGCAATGGGCGGATGGTAAATTGCTAAAGCCATTACAAAATCAACCATGAATATGCCGAATATGCCGGAATTCCATGGTTTTCATTGACCCATACCCAACCGGCACGGCATCACTGAGAGGCCGGACGAACTTTCCGGCAAAGCCACCAAAGCCGGACGACTCACCTCACCCGAAGTCAAATGCTTCGAGAGGAGTCGGCACTGCAAATGCACCTATGGAATCTCAACGTGTATATATATATATACATATATATATATATATTATTTGTGTATGTATGTATATATATATATATATATATATATTATGTATATATATATATACATATATTATGTATATATATATATATATATATTGATTGTGTATATATATATTATGTATATATATATTATGTATATATATATATATATGTTATGTGTATATATTTATATATACACATGTGTGTGTATACACAGATGGAAATCCCCAGATTTGGGGTTGGAAAATCGGAATCAAACGAAAAAATAAGTGAAAGAGTTTCCCTGAGAAATGGATTGATGTTCTGGTAGTTTGGCATCTGCAAATCTCCCATTTTTAACTGGTTCTCCAAAAACTGGTGTAATGATGTTCCAATTTACGGCCAGAAAACTGGAGAATGGAATCTGAAGTGGATGACGTGGATGGAGATATTCCCTATTGTATTGATCCCAATGACGATTAACCACGGGATTTTAGGGATCCCAAATCCTTCAGTTGATGAAAAGTACCTCTGAGCAGCGAACCCTCATCAGATCCTGAAGCAGCACCCGCCATAGGTATGGGAAGATTATGGGAAACGAAAAATATGGATAAATACCATCATTGAGAGTCCCTAAAAATTCCATGGATTCAGCTGGAAAGAAGAAAATTGGATGCTTCAGTAACTCGGTACTAAACATCAACAAAATCACTGGTCTGCTTCAATCCTGTCCCACTGGAGCCGGTCCTTTGTCTGCTGCCATCATCGGAGCATCTGGCCCGCAAGGGAACAGCATGTGGTGAACTCTGTGGGCTCAACTAAGCACGGTTTGGGGGCCAGGGATCACCCTGGAACCCTGGATCTTTAACCGCCCACACGTTTTTGTTGCCGCTGTCGCATAGCAACTTCTGCATAGCTCAAGAGCAATTCCCTCCGAAAAACATGTATGTAATGTATGCATAACTACTAAAGTGCTGAAACATGAGAAGAAAAATGAAATACTCAAAAGGACCCGAAAAAAACTCTGGATCTTCGATTTCCACACCGGAAGTTCCCCAATCTTCCCCCATCAGGCCTGCACCACCTTGGCGATATGACAAGAACTTCTCAAAGTCCATGAAGTCCTGGGACAGTGAATGGCGAACCAGGCGGCGTAAGATACACACACACCATGTTTCCACCCAACACGATGTGGGCTTCACTAATTCCAAAACCATGTCTCAAGGGAAACAAAGTTGGGCCAAATCCAAGAGTGCCCTCTGGATTCCACTGGCGATCATGCCGAGGACAGAGGTAGAGTCCTTGAAGTGGGAGCTAGCATCGCCCTGTTGATGAACGCCCTTGCCCATGTAATGATTGAAATCCATGTACTGCTGGTAGTCGGTCAAGAACCTCAACAAAAAGCACCACCAAACCCAGACTTGATGCCAGAAATGAAACCGGCCTCTGCTCTCAGACAAAAGAATCCCAAAGTGGAAAGCCCCCAGGAGATAAAAGAGCTGGAAAACGTCCCATTCCAGCTACAGTATATGCGAATACCCTCCAACCCCAGACTCTTCGAAAAGTTTGCGATTTCCCGCAAAAAATCTGGCGGCCTTCCAGATTCCACATTACTTACTGATGGGCAGGCAGCCTCTGGGCATTTCTTGGGACCAGGGCCAGCATCAAAAAGTGAAGAAATTGGCAAATCAAAGAGAGGTCCAATCAACAGAACTACGCTGTTTTTTACGTCATATCAGTGATATCCATCTGACACCGGCTGCATCTGAGACTCCCGGACTTGTGAAATCCAAAGGGAGACTTGTTTCCCTGCTTGTGGAGATACTCCGCAAACTGCTGGTATCGCTCCCAGGCCTGCAGTATGGACATCCCATGGACATCCCATGGTTTGATGTCGCTGAAGTCACTCTGGGCCTCAGAGAAGGTTGTGAAGTCCGTTGCTCCCTTGCCTGCATTCACCATGTCCTGAGACATCAGGATCCGTCAGAATCCACTTCTCTCTGCAAAAAAAAGATACCAGTTGGATTTGTCTGAAAATAAGCCAAAACCTCAGGTTTCCTATTTAAATAGCCGCTTCTCGGGGGGGAGTACACCGGCATTCCATTTACATCCATGTACCATGTTTCTACGTTTCCCAAGTGGGGCCCGTGGGAAGAGATGTTGATCCAAGGATCACTTAGGACGACCTTTTGGATCATTTAGGCCGACAATCTTGGATGTGGATTCACACCTTTATAGGGTTTATATTTAGGGCGGGACTGGGGACTGGGGACAGTGGGGACAACTAGAGGTACAGGAGACGTCCTAAATCATATTGGGGTCCATTGGCTACACACCTTTACAGTTTATCTTTAGGGGGACTGGGAACCGCTGGGACCTGGGACAGGGGAGAGAGGGGATCACTAGAGGTACAGGAGATATAATCATATATAGTAACTATCTATCTATTCTATCTATTGCAAATACAACTGTAATGTATCTGTGACGTAGGCCTAAGCGAGCCAAAATCTAGGCCTAAGCGAGGTACTGACCATTCTGTTTCTCCATCCAAGGCCCTGTGACCCAGCCTGTCCTTCTTAAAGTCTTCATAGCTCTTGAATTCCTGGGCATAGTGTGCTACAGATCCACCACAAAAAAATGGGGAATTCAAACCCAAATCGTGGGGTGTTCCGAAACTTCAGAGACGCGCAATATGTTACGTCACATCATCTGATATACATTCTACGTGATAGTGTTATTCTGTTCCACTGCCCATGTTCTACGCAATATTTATGCTCTGTCATATAGTGTCAAGAGACATTCTACAAGTATCCCAAGTCTTACGGGTCTGTTGTTCACTTCAAGCTTTTTTGGTTATCTCTCAAGAATGTCCAGCTTTGTTGGTTGTACTTTGTGGCAACCTAACCTGGCCGGAAAATGTCCCCATTATAGATAAAATATAAGGGATAGGATCAGCAAAGCTTAGGATGGTATGATCACAAATACATATCTATACATGGATGCAGGATATATGTATGGATAGATAAGTAGATAGATAGGTAGGTAGATAGATAGATAGAATGGATGTATAGGTAGATAAATAGATAGATAGATCGATAGATAGATAGATAATGCATGTCCATATATCCGTCTATATCTATAGATGCAATCATACATTACATTTTTTTCTGATCTCCGTTCTTTCATGCCATTACACAACCATACTTTAATACCATACCAGCCATACCATAAAAACCATAGCCGTGTCCACCAACGGTTCTTTTTGGGTCCCCATTCCGCCTGAGGTGCGCCGGCCGCGACGGCCGTCGCCGTCGCCAGGGTCGCCAGGGTCGCAAGGCGCCGCGCCATCGCCGCCTCTGCTTGCATGGGCGGAATTCATGGTTCTTCAGTGAAACGCAATGTTTTTATTTATACATATTATACACATATTTATACTAACCATAGATCTAATGATATCCAATGATATCTAATGATATCTAATGTAATGATACCCAGTGATAATGTCAAACAATGTCCCGAACCACCTATTGTTGATGTTTTTTATCGCACCCATAAAAATGATAAAGTTGGGGATGGTTTAATACTGTTTTACTAAAATTATCTTTATATACACGATATCTACCGTTCTCCATTTTTGGAAGGTGAGGTTTTGCCACCCTTTCAAATTTCAACGTGACCAATGAACAAACATGTTGTTTTCATACCAAAATGTTGTTGGATTTATGATAGTTTATGATGGATGAATGGATTGGTTAGAAAAATATGTACGTATAGGATACCTTGGTTTTTTCCAGCCAAAATTTGTTGAGGGGACCTTTGAAAATGGATAAAAATGGGATCATATGGGAATATGAAGCAACAACCGTTGGGTACACGTCCACAATTGGATCAGGATTGAACTACCATGATTAGTGGTTCATCACAGCAGTAAAGTCCTGGACTGGAGTCTTGGGGAACCATCATCTCATCTGTTGAAACGAAAAAAAATACCGATCACGTTGTAAAGAAATTTTGGTTTGCAATTTGCGAATCAAGGGATTAATGTTTCCGATTAAAATGTTAATTTCCCCTTTGTCTACACTCCGTTCATGTACTACCGAATATGATTTGCAAGAATTTGATTGATTGTTTGTTTCCGTGTCCGAAACAATGATAAGGGTCATTGTCACACATTTCACTGCCAAACTTCCAAATCACAAAAAAACATGTTTTGGCAGGTCAAAATACCCATTCGAAAACATGAACACCTCTCAAAGACAACACACATCAAAATGGCCTTGTCGTGGCCAACGCAGAATTAGAGCCTTGAACCACAATAAGCTTCCCGGACCACTTGAGAATGGGCCATCAACCATTGATTAGGGGTTTATCGTAACACGGTGGTCCCCAAAAAAAAATGAATGGACAAGAATATGATACGCAAAAACAATGATAAGCATTTGAATTTAAAAATACCGTCTCTCAAAGAAAGGGCAACCCTCACCTTGTTTTCAACCCAAACATGCCTCAAATTGGTGATATGTCACGTGTCCTTTCGGACTCCCCCTTCGCCGGTCGGCGAAGGGAGGACAAGTGCACCTATTGTGCATGAGGGGCCCAAGGCATTTGTCCTATGGAGACTTATGTTGGCTATAGTATCATTTCGCCAGAGCCGTTGACGAAAGTCCCTTCCCTTTGTACTTGTGCCGAAAACTATTCCATGGGTTGACGCTGGATCCTTTCAGACCCTTCCATGGTCAGCAGTGTCTATGCTACCACTACTGAGAGCATCCCAACCGCTCTCCGCAGAAGCTACACTGCTAACTGCGGTAGCAGGATTTCCCGCCACACTTGCACTGCCAGTGCCCGACTGTGTCATGCTCTTCATTGATGTAGAAGGGCCATCACCAGTGCCACTCAAGCCCGATGGTCGGGTCATACTCATGGAAGCAGTATGTTCCACAGCGCTTCCAGGGCCCGACTGTGTCGTCAAATTCTTGGATGTAGCATCCACTCCACCACCAGAAGAACTGCCACCCCTGCTCAAGCCCGATTGTAAAACCAATGATTGGCCCATAGCGCCAGCTCTCGATGCAGAGCCCGATCATGTTGACACACCCAAACTCATAGCGCCAGCATTGGTCGCGGAGCCCGAACTTGAAGAGGTACTCCGCCTTGCAGCGCCATCATTGGTAGTGGAGCCCGATCGTGAAGACACCTTCCATGATCGCACACCGCTCTCATCCCTGCGACGTCCACCTGTTGACGCCTCATCTTCCGACGCCACAAAAACTCCACAATCATCGTGAGCTTCATGTCTTGGTCTTTCTCGATCTTGTAGGATGTTCTCCTCAGAGATTCGGCGCAAAACAACATTTTGACGTTTCAAAAAGGATCTGCCCAGAGTAGATCGCTCCAAGGATCATCAAAATAGTCCCCGTAGTGGAGACCCAGTCCGTGGCCTCATTCTCAACCTCATCAAGGCCAGAGCCCTTCGCCTGAGACACCAAAAGGCTGCCAGCGATCAAAACCCGTATCGCTGCTTGACTTCCTCCACCAGCATGTGTCTCACCTTCAGCTGCAGGAAGCTCAGTTGGAGTCCCGCTTCCTTTCATTCCCAGGTCTTGCAAGAACTTGAAAAATGATTGGCCTGAAAGAGGCTTCGTCGATCCATCCGCCACCAGCTCTGTGCCTCGCAAATGCAAGAGCTTCCATAGTCCCCTAGGCGCCGTGCAATCAATGGCTTCTTCCTTCAAAAATGAGGAACGTACTCGAAGATTCGTGTGCGCCAACTTGAGGTACCAGTTCCTTGTGCCACAGTTATCGCTGCAGCATTGTCTCCGTAGATCACCCTCTCTACGGTGCTCTGGCCCATCGGCTCTTTGATCATCGCACAGATCATGGCCTCCATCGATCGGCCAGCATTCAATCCCTCACAATAATCAATAAGCAACCAACTCCGACTCCGCCGTGCTGTAGGTGACGAAGGCTTACTGCGATGACTGCCACGCCGCAAAAGCTCCAGCAAAGAACGCAGCAAGTCCTTGAAGACTTCGATGACGGGAACCCGCACCAAAAAGAGATATCTGAAAAGATCTCCAGCAGCTTGCCATGCCCTTTCTACCTTCAACTGATTTCTCATCCCCCAAGTTTCTTCAGGCACACCTTTTGGATAGTGAAGGCCACCAGGATTTCCACGCGCATACTGCATGACCACCGTAGAAATCTCGATGGACTTGCGTGGATTCTTTGTTGCCAATCTGCATGCCGATGCAACACTTGCAGCTATGTCAGGTCTTCTGCGCTTTGTGAACCATAGCAATGCACCAGCCATAGATTGAGCCATCTTGATGTCAGACGGTGTCACTGGGCTTTCGGGGTCTTCATCACTTTCAGTGATCTTGTAGTTCGGGTACTGGAGGGATTGGTCTATGCAGAAGCTTTGGATCATCTTCTGTTTTTTTGTTTTTCCTCGGAGTTTGGCCGATTAAGCTCAGTGGTTCGGTCCTTTCATTGTGCTAAACAAAAATTCATGGTAACAGAGAAAAGCTTGAAGCCTCTGTACACAAACGCAGGTAGCAAGACAAACCGACAACCAATGAAAGCGTGGGGAAGAAGTGCACACCCCCCGGTCAGATATTCGTGTCTTCCCACGCAATCAAAAAAACACAACAGGAAACAGAAACCGAAAGAAAGGGGCCGGAGTCCAACACAAACAACCACAAAACAACCACCCAGGCACCAAGAGAAAAAACCCTTGATGCCTGCACAAAATCAAAGCAATCAACCGAATTCTAAGCCCTCACACTATACAACAGGGCAGATTACCAAAGATAGCAAAGAAATCAACTCTACCCGCCTAAATACAATTCTCTCAGAGTCCCCTCAAGAGTGCTTGTCCATGTCGTCGCAGTACATCATCATAGCCATCATCATAGCAAGAAGGGCTCCAAGTAACCAACAGCTGGCGTCACACAACGTAGTCAGGGTTGTAAAATCAAATCTAGCAGCCCCCCACAAGGGGGGGCAACCCCATCACGGTGTACAGAATGCCAAGGCAGGTTTCGGCAGCGGTCGCTGCAGTGGCCATCTCAGAAGACAGGGCCCACAGGGCAAACAAAAAGGAGGAATTGTGTGCGGCCTCGGGGGGGATTCACGGTGCAAATTCTACGCCTACCCCACTAGGAGACTTCTGTGAAAACACGATAGCGGCGTGGCAGCTCTTTTTCACAGCTCGGACTTGAGCCAAACCACACAGGTTTGACAGCTCAGTCACTCTTCTTCTTAGAAGAGTCGTGCAGAGTAAAACGCAGTGACACTCAAACGTTCT
>Ga0126342_10008862_pt1:15000-18018 | contig 18018 bp, 18 predicted proteins | sample Cyp1metagenome_FD_92528 | JGI IMG/M metagenome (GOLD analysis project Ga0126342, IMG submission 92528) | Coral microbial communities from Lord Howe Island, Old Settlement Bay, Australia - Cyphastrea 1 metagenome | ecosystem: Host-associated > Invertebrates > Cnidaria > Coral ... | reverse complement strand
CTCAAAAATGTGTTGGAGAAGTACTTTGGCTTCTCACCCGCTCACGCCCTGACCTCATGTATGGTGTGAGTCGGATGGGATCAATCCCGTCAAAGTCATGGAGCTAGGAGATCAAATGAAGGGCTATCTCAAAAGAACTCAAGATCAGGGACTCCGCTACCAGGTGGACTTCAAAGATGAGATCGTCCTGCAGGCATACTCAGATGCCTCATTTTCTCCTGAAGGCTCAGAAAGTCACGGAAGCTTTTTGGTTTTGCTGGTGGAGTCGCCGATTTTTTGGCGAGCTGGCCGACAGAGTCTGGTCACACTCTCAACGGCAGAATCACAGATGACAGAAGTCATTGAAGCGATGACAGCTGGCGAGTCAATAGCTGTCATGGTCCAAGAGCTCTACAAACAAAGTGGCCTACACTGACAGCCAAGCAGCTGAAGCCATTTTGACCTGCGATGGCGGCAGCTGGAGGACGAGGCACCTCAGGCGTCGTTCCGCATTTGCCAGGCAGAGCATCAGCCGTGGCGACTGGCTGATCCAAAATGTCGCTGGGAGTCAATGATCGCCGACTTGGGGACGAAAGCCTTGAGTGCCCCAAGATTGGAAAAGCTGAGGCAGCTCATGAGCATGGGAAGTTTGAAAGAAGTAGAAGAAAAGGAGGAAGAAAAGAAAGAAGGAGTTTTTGAGAAGGAAAGGAGGCTGAGAGAAGAAGGCGAAGATCAAAAGAAAAGCGAAGGGATGAAAGTAGCTGAAGCAGCCCAGATCATCAAGCTCATCACTCTGACCGCTGCCATTTCTTCAGCGAAAGCGGTTGAAAATGAGAAAGTTAAGGGGGATGAAGAAAAAATCAGCTTTGAAACGATGGTCGCTTGCTATACCTTTTCTGTGGTTTTTGCCACACTCTTTGCGCAGCAGATCTGGAAAGTAGGAGTACGGTTGGTGAGAGCTGAAGCTCAAAGGCGCCAAGTTCCATCACCCGGAAGTCTCCCTGGAGAAGCGAAGCGAGGAGAAAAGACTTCGAAAGGAAGCGTAGTTTCAAGCCATGGCGAGCGCTCCGTTGTTGCTGCCCCCTTATAACTGCCTCACCATCAACTTCGTCGTCCACGCCTCCGCCACCACAGGGTCCAGTGAAAAGTGCTCCGCGACCAAAAGGAGTACCAAAGTTGAAAAGTTTTCCAAAGATGGGTCACTCGCCAAATGTGACACCATCACCGAGGGTTCAACAGCCGAAATCAAGATCACAGGGCTCAAACATGCCCACCGTCGAAGAGGACATCTTTGGAAGCTGGGATGAAATCGAAAGAGAGGAAAGACAGATCCGAATGGAGCTGATGCTGCACCAGGTGATCCGATTTTGGGTCCCATCGATCAACTGCCGGGTGAAGAATTTCCAGATTTACCATTTCATGTGTTTTCGACACGTTTTGGCGGAGTTTATCATTTGAGCCGAAGCTGTCGACATTTGGCTTCAGTGGACACTGGTCTGGCCAAAGAGTGAAAGTGGTGCAGTCGATGCCGACGCTCTGCCTATCAAAACGGACCATACGTACGGAGGTGCTGCACATTCAGATATGAGATGCCCTACAGCACTGGGATCGAATCATCTGCAACTGTGCACGGCATGTTTAGAAACCAAAAATTCAACAGCTTGAGCCTGGCTGAAAGGTGAAAGATCCAAAGCGGATCTTTCAAGGGGGAGTGCTGTTGTGGCACCACCTTACCTTTCATTTTGCATTTGCACATTTCAATTCCTTTAACCTGTCAGGTGCTGAACTCAACCTGATGCGTAGCTGTTTTTTTCTTCAAGGGCCCCGTGGCCAAACTATGCCCGCCAGATAGGGCTGCAAAGCGAGGAGAAAAACCAGAAGAATGAGCAGCTGCGGAGGCCTGGATCCGAAGAAGGCTGGGAATTTTAGGTGGCTGGGCCTGGTGGAGCACTAGGGCTTCATCAATACTAATAATATTAATATACGAACTGTATACGTATTATCTGAATTTGTTCAGCATTTTCGATGATATGGACATTTGCAAAAGCACACTCGCGCGCAGTTTGTTAACATCAAGCAGGTGGCGCAGGTATGTATATATATATATATGCAGGATCTTGCCGAAAATGCACTCCTGCACGTTTGGGACACCTCGCAATATTCGCACTTGTATGCCCGCCAATGCCAAAGGTTTGGCATCGGTTTGGCATCGGTTTGTCGTATCTTTGGCATGGTGGGCTTTGAGGCTTCGACCAAATTGAGAAAGCTCGAGAGGCTCAGGTTCTGAAGGAACGTCAGGAGATCCGAGATATCTGAGATATCCGAGATCACAGGGTCGAGACAGGATCGAGATTAAGATGGTTTAACGAAAATTTGGAAAGGTCAAGCTGTACTGAGACCACTAATGGAAGAAATTTTCACTTTAGGCACTTAACGAACTTATAAGTATCTGATAAGTTGCTAGTATCTTGCTAATATCTTGTTTAAATTGTTTTTTTTTAATAATTTGAGTTAAGTTCCACTATTTTTTATTTGAGTTTTACATAGTAATGAAGATATAATCAAAGATATTCGAATATTAGTGAAAAATATCTTAAAATATTTGAAAATATTTGAAAATATCTGAAAATATCTGAAAATATCTGAAAATATTTGAAAATACCTGAAAATATCTGAAAATTGCTGGAAATCATTTTTTTTGTTTTGTTTTCATTTCGAGGGAGTAACGGAATTGGATTGCAATTTGCGTTTTAGAAAATTCAGAAAATTAAAAAAAATAGCAGTTATTCATTTTTTATTCATTTTTTCAAGGCAAATAGCAGTTATAAACGCTATAGAATACATAGAATCTTTAACAATCCAAAAATTCATTTTTGTGGAAAATTATTTTTAAAATATAAGTGAAAATAAGTAAAAATAAGTTAAAATAAGTTAAAATAAGTTCTTTAATAAGTTCAATTACTAATATTTCCATTAAGTGCCTAAAGTGAAAATATCTTCCATTAGTGGTCTCAGTAGGAGATTTGTTGGGACTTGTGT
>Ga0126342_10008862_pt1:0-10000 | contig 18018 bp, 18 predicted proteins | sample Cyp1metagenome_FD_92528 | JGI IMG/M metagenome (GOLD analysis project Ga0126342, IMG submission 92528) | Coral microbial communities from Lord Howe Island, Old Settlement Bay, Australia - Cyphastrea 1 metagenome | ecosystem: Host-associated > Invertebrates > Cnidaria > Coral ... | reverse complement strand
GCAGAGCTGACGGCCTCGTACCAATGCGTTTTGCGATTTTTCCAGTCCATTTGTCAAAACTACTGCGCCTGCCATGAAAAAGTGATGCCAGGCCACACGAAGTGCTGCACCTGTCACGCAAAATCATCTCAGCAAAGCTGAAGATCCGCTGCTCCAAAATGCAACCCTTCTCAAGAAATCAGCGCCCTGACCTCCTAACATTTCTGATGAACATGTGTTTTGTACTGCGCCTGCCACGCGAAATGCATCTTTCCAGATCCTCTTCAAATGCCCCACGCCTGCCATTGTTTTTGGAAATGCTACAAAACCCTCACGTTTTGCTCATTTTTGACAAGGTGCGCAATCCCTTGCACCCGCCACGCGAAACGACATCTGAACCTCCAAAAGTGGTCCGAACCCCTGGTGTTTTTAACATGTTGACTTCCACATGTGCCCTGTGCCACAAAAGCGTGCACTTTTTCGACATCTCAACTTCCAAAAGTGGTCCGGACCTGGTGTGTTTTGTACATGTTGACTTCGAAATGTGCTTCGCAGCGCAACGGGGTGCACTTTTTCGACATCTCAACTGCCAAAACTGGTCCGGACCTGGAGTGTTTTGCGCACTTTGACTTCGAAATGTGCTTCCGGCCACAACGGCGTGCAATTTTTCATTTCTCATCTGGCCAGCTGGCTCCGCACCCGCCGCTTTAGCAAGTCTACTTTTCGACCCTCCGGAGCCACAAATCATGGGAAAAACGCAGTGTTTCTTGACTTTCCTACCCTTTCGCGCACCTGGATCTTCTTTCTTCTGAGACTTTCTCTTCTCTGATCTTCTCTCTTCTTCTCGTCTCTTCTCGTCTCTTCTCTTCTCTTCTCTTCTCTTTTCTTCTGCTCACCCTGCTTTTCATCTGTCCATATTGTCGGAAGTTTGACTTCTAAACTTCCTTCGACAACTACAACTACAACTACTAGTTTACAACTGCAATTACAACGACATTACAACTACAACTACGACTACAACTACAGTTACATTGCACTACACTACACCACACTACATCCAGCAGCTGTGGTTGAGGTGACCGCTCCAACCACTCCAAAAAGCACAACTCCAATCACCTTGCGCTCCATCAGTGGCTTCGCTCTGCCATCCATGCATCACGGCAACTCACGTCTCCCGTAGTTTCCTATCTGTGAAGCTTCCGCCACCGTCTTGTGCGGTACTACTGGTATCCAGAGTGTCTCCTACTGCCCATGCGTGTAGTCGACGTTGTCCATGTTATCACATTATCCCTCAAATCCCAATCGTTCCCGATCCTTTTGGTAAACTAGGGGGTTGACAACCAGTTCTTGGACCAATATCAGATTAGACCGGGTGCCCTTCAAGTTGCACCAAAGAATGAAGATCCTCCTGGCCTTTTGACCTTCGCTCTTCTTGGCACCGCTTCTTAAGTTCGGTTTGTCTTGTCTACTCACTTGAAAGAAAGTACGCATTGAACAATGGGATTTGTGTTCCTTCGTGTTGTTCTTTTTCTTCCCCCTTTTTCGATCTTTTTGTGTTTGGGATTTTTGATGTTTTTTGACGTCCGAGGCTGGAAAAGTTTGAGAGTGCCAATGCAGAGGAGCAGCGCAAGCAGCATCAGCTGGCGTCAGATGCCCAGCAGATGCCATCAGCAGCCAATATCGGATAGGAAAACGAACCACTGCCATGGCAGCCATGGAACGACGCAGGACCTCAAGATGTGTGAGAGTCACTCAGTGATCAAATGTTTTTGTTCATGGTCAATTTGTTTTCGGGCAACTCGCACCTGCGTCCAAAATACCGTGACTTGATGACCTTGGATTCTCAGAGTTTCCAACCGAGTCAGATATAGACCTGACAGGTTGAAAGAGAAGGAGGATCTCCTGCCTTTCCAGCGCGTTCGGGACTGGGGCTGCGACTGGCTGCGACGGGCTGCGGTTGTTTCTGTCCGCTGCGGCTGTTGTTCATTAGCTGTTCAGCCGATGTTTGGATTGAAGGACTCCTGGGCTGATGAGAAATTGGAGCCGCGACGTGCCACGCCGAAGCACAGAGACATACAGAGACCGATTTAGCGTCGACACGATGTCATTCCATGTGATCCGGCAGTAATGCATAGCACTATGGCTGATTACATGACAAAATGATTCGCTGGTTCATGTCATACGTAGATATGATATATCTGGGTAAATTATAACGACCTCACTGCGACCTCACTATAATCATAGTTAGTAGGGGACATGATCCCCAAATGGCCTTAATTCAGGTTAGTGAAATATTATAATTTACACAGATATATGTATAGAACTCATTTTGAACTAATACCATACTGACACAAATCGATTGTAAGAAGTGCCAGGATGCTCCCATGTCCCTTTTTTTGGCTCCTATTGTCGACAAACTTAGGAGGAGGATGCCGTTGCTAATCGGCAGATTGCTTGGTTTTCGCGACTGAGTCACTGGGGCTTTACACTCGTTGGTATCATTTAGTATCATATAGCCAATTCCAAAGTAAAGACCCTCAGTCTTATCCAACGCGCGCTTCTTCTTGTCGTTCAACTCGCCGACATTCCACCAGCTTTCCCATCTGGACGGATTTCTTAATCCGACGGTTTCCAGTTGAGTATGACTGTTGCTGATCGTTCTACCGTGCCCTCGAAGTTATTGTTGTCACTGTTTGCCATGTTTTCTTTCTTTCCAAGCCCGCCATGTCATGAATCCATCAAACTGTACCTGAGCATTTGTTCATCATGCTGTCCTGCTTCCAGAGTTCATACGATTGCAATGAATCCAAATGTCGGCTACAACTGGTCTCACGCTTGAATCTGCATTTTCATCTTCAGAACCTACTTGATAGCTGGCTGGTGCTGGAAAGTTTTTTTCTCCAGCTTTGGCCCAGCATTCTAGGTCAATTATATGGTTTTCTTTCTTCTCCACTAGATTCAAAAGCATCCCGCACATGGTCGATAGATCTAAAGAAGAGTCTGATGCGTGAAAGGGAACCATATTTGTTCCCCGCTTGTTGTGACCATTGCTGCTGGTGTGTAGATGGGGCCAGCATTTTTGTGAACATCACATTGCTCCCCGCAATAGTCTATCCTGCACCAATTGGCAACGAGTGACCTGCAGCTCCAGCTCTGCATGCCCAACTCGAAGCAGGATGGACTGCTGTTCCCTTCATCCGCTTTTTTTCCAGCTTGTGTTTTCACTGGGTGCGTCGGTCCTTCATGGGTTTCGCTGTTCTATGTTGCACATGCTCCGTGTTCATTGGATCTACATCTATCCCAGTTCAAATGGCGCTGCTGCCCATAGCGCATGCCGTCACCCTCAATCTTTGCTACTGCGGCAACAATCGCTAGTTTGTATGACTACTATACCGCCTCGATTTCTTCAACCAAAATATACCAAAATAGTTTGTATCGCTAGTTCATAGTTGCTCCGTGTTCCTAAATTGGAAAGGTCGACAGCAGTTTTCTACCTAAATGTTCTACCTGTAATGTGTTACAGATGTGCCGATACTTACAGCAAAACAAAAGATGTAATGGGGACCTCATTTGGGTCTCATTTGAGAGTTCTTTTGGATGTCAGTCGAATGTCTTTTGGATGTCGTTTGGATGTCTTTTGGATGTCGTTTGGATGTCATTTGGATGTCGCTTGTATATCGTTTGGATGTCATGTGGATGTCTTTGGGATGTTGCATTTGGATGTGATTGGAACATGTCTGGACGGTGCTGAAGCCATGAAAGTGACTTTGTCCCAGTCACACCCCAGATGACATATGTCACGAAATGGTACGACATGCACCTGGGACCACATTGAATCACCTTGAGTCATGTATATGTCGTGTGTGTGTCATTCATAGTAATTATATGAATGCGTTCGAATATGTTGTGGTGAATGTGCTGGTGCGGCGACAGGTGCAGATTTCGAGGACATGTTGGAGGCCCAGATCCACCGCCTGGAGAAGAAGGCGAGATTCGAAGAAATCTGAAGAAATCTGAACTGAACATGTCGAAACTTAACCGATTGCCAAATCAGGAATTTGTGATTCGGGAAAGATTGTGGGAATGAGAAACCCACTAAGCAATTGATCTGATTGATTTGCGCTACCCCTGATCTCTGACATTTTGTTCGCTCTCTTCACTCTTTGAATTGCTTCCGCATGTTTTGTTATTCCAGTCACTCCAGTTGTTCCATGTTGTTCCATATTGTTCCCATCGCCCCAGGTGGTTGCAAACAAGATTGCTCGTGCCCAAGCACGCTATGAGCAACAGAAGAAGGCCGCCAAACAAACAGAGAAAGTTCAAAGCGTCATGAGATCAATGAGGTGTTGATACTTGTGTGACGAGATATCACGAGATGCTATTTCGAATTGTGACATGTTCTGAAGTCGTGGTATATTAGATCGTATATCATGGTATTAGTCCTTTATGGGGCAATACGAAGCTGCAAGGAACAAACTCGAAGCGCTGAGGAATTCTAACAGGTTTGGCCAACTTTAAACAGCTGAGCCTTGGGCAAAGAACCAAAACGTCACGAATTGTTTGCCTTCCAAATATCTTGCCAACTTGATTTGCTCCTTCATGCAAGTCAATTTTTAAGATTGTCGGTTTGCACGCCACTTATTGCTACTTTTTGCTACGGATTGCCTTTGCTTTCCAATTGTTGTCGCAAACAGCTACGAGTTTCATGTTGAGGAGGCTGCAACTTGCAAGTTGATGTTATGCGCTGGATATGTGCTTTCCACTCCAGAACAGTCCCGCGTGATCCCACGAGCTTTGGTTGTGGCATCATGGTTGTGATGGTAATGCCTTTTGGTCATCATATATACCATAACAGCAATGACCATGGTCACATGTGTTCACATGGTATATGGCATACTTACATGGCGTATTGCAACAACATGTTTGTCATGTTTCCTTTTGCTTCTTTCTTTCGAGCGCAAAGTAATGGAAAAGGCATCAAAAGTATTTGATAACGATGATCCTTTCCATCTTCATGCATAGGTGTCCATCTTTTCCTGCTTGATCGTTGTTATTTGTTGTTTTTTCTCCGTTTCGTTCTTCGCGAAAGTCGTTACACGTTCAGGACGAGGATGCCCGGGTGGAGCGGGCGCAGCAGGAGAAGTTGGCAGAGGAGAGAAGGTTGGCAGAGGAGAGAAGGTTGGCAGAGGAGAGAAGGTTGGCAGAGGAGAGAAGGTTGGCAGAGGAGAGACGTGGGGAAGCCCAGAAGAACAGACCAGTTTGAAGTATAATTAACATTTTTTTTTGATTCATTAAGACATATTTATGTGCCATTCAAAATTTAAAAGCATAAATAGTGCTTGAGTTTAAGCCAGATTTTTGAGCAAATTTAAGTAATTTGCCATATATTATTTTGTTAAAATTGCTTAAATCTATTCTTACAGTCAAATCTGTTTGAAAATCCGAAATATCAAAAAAAAACATGTTGTTTTATTAATTCTGAGTGTTTTTTGACATTTAGCACAAATGTAGAATTATGTCTTCATTTTTTCATATGGTCATGAAACGTGTTTGTTTATTCGTCAAAAATTGCAGAAATAAATATCGCAAAATAATCAATAAAGTATTTATTCTTAGTATGCAATTTGAACATGGCTTAATTCCCAATATTCCATATTTTATATCAATGTAACGCATGCCAGCGGTGACCTAGCCAGCACCCTCTCGCCCCCTCTGGCCCCCCTCTCCCCGATTGGGTGCTCGCATCCCTTACGCCGATGGGCCAATTAGGGCGGATATTTGATTTAGCGCGCAATGGCGGAAATTTTCACCCCAGCCAGCCACTCAGCCACTCTGGCAGAGCGGCTGAGTGGCGGAGTGGCTGCTCCAGCCACTTTGGCAGAGTGGCTGAGTGGCTGAGGGGCTGCTCCAGCCACTTTGGCAGAGTGGCTGAGTGGCTGCTCCAGCCACTTTGGCAGAGTGGCTGAGTGGCTGAGTTCCAGCCACTTTGGCAGAGTGGCTGCTCCAGCAGAATGGCTGAGTGGCTGAGTCCAGCCACACTGGCAAAATGGCTGAGTGCCTGAGTGCTGCGTCAGCCACTCTGGCAGAGTGGCTGAGTGGGTGAGTGGCTGAGTGGCTGCTCCACCCACTCTGGCAGAGTGGCTGAGTGGCTGTGGCTGCGTCAGCCACTCTGGCAGAGTGGCGGAGTGGCTGAGTGGCTGCGGCAGAGTGGCTGAGTGGCTGTGTCATGCACTGCGGCAGAGAGATGGTGAGTGGTTGAGTGCCTGCTCCAGCCGCTCTGGCAGGGTGGCTGAGTGGCTGAGTGGCTGCTCCAGCCACTTCAGTAGCCAATTTGGGAGAGTGGCTGAGTGGCACTCACACTTTGGCAGAGTGGGTGAGTGGCTGTGGCTCCGTCAGCCACTCTGGTAGAGTGGCGGAGTGGCTGAGTGGCTGGGTCAGCCACTCTGGCAGAGTGGCTGAGTGGCTGCTCCAGCCACTTTGGCAGAGTGGCTGAGTGGTTGGGTGGCTGCTCCAGCCACTCTGGCAGAGTGGCTGAGTGGCTGGTGCAGCCACTCGTGGCGGAGTGGCAGAGTGGCTGAGTGGCTGCGTCAGGCGCTGCGGCAGAGAGTGCGTGAGTGGCTGAGTGCCTGCTCCAGCCGCTCTGGGTGGCTGAGTGGCTGAGTGGCCGCGTCAGCCACTCTGGCAGAGCGGCTGAGTGGCGGAGTGGCTGCTGCAGAGTCATCAATCAATGAAATGGATAAAGTTTTTAAACATTTCAATATCCAAGAAAGATTGTATATATATATATATATGGTATTGACAGCAACTTGATTTACAAACATAACCCTCTAAACTTCAACTGCCATAGCTACATAACTTCAACAGATTGATTAAGAACTGCCACATACAGTATAGACTTTGAAGCATAACCTGACATCACTTAAAAGGAAGGAGAGTGGTGATGAACTCTACAAGTTCAGGATTGGAAACAGCTATTACATCAACAACAGGGAAGAACCTCTTAAATACAAAATGATTGATGGCATCGATGATGTGATGAGTTTAAAGGATCAAGAGGAATACAGACTAGTTTTAAAAGACAATGATTTGGACAAAGCAATTTATGAAATGAAAAGAGCAGGATATGAACCACAGGTTAGGCACACAGCAGGTAGGGCAGTAGAAACCAAATTTGATTTAACACACAAGATAGGCAAGATACAGAAAACGATAACCTACAGCATTGTAACACAGCACCTTGACCATGATAGAATCAATGATGATATCTTGGTGGAAACGGAGGAAACAAATCAACAAAGTCAGCACGACAATGTTCAAGTTTCATAAGTCAATTTTCAGTTAAAATCATAAGTCATACTATAACGAAACTGACCTTAAAGCATTGGATGAATGCAGAACCATTGTTCCTAATGGAAGGTTGTTAAAGGCAAAAGGCGATGATAGCAAGGGCTATGAACTTGTCCTTGCCCCTGAAGATATGTGTAGCATCGACACACGGAAAGCCTACTCATACCAAGCAACAAAGATTACGCACATTCCAGTGTTCAAAGAGTTTGATGTATGGAAACCATACACAAAAAAAATGATTTTAACAAATTCAATAACTACACCTTTTTCATAGTGAGGGCATGTCAGGGCAAGGTTTTTTTTTTAAACAAAAACAATAATCTGGTGTATGGGAAGCACCTGAAGGAATTGATTAAGAGAGGGGTGGCAATGAAGATACTATTTCAAAATACCCTCATACATTCACAGAGTGAAGTCTAAGAAAGCGGTTGAAGATTAATATAAAACAGTGATTAGTGATGACAAGTTTGAGAATCAAACAATATTGAAAACTGTTGCTAATGTAGCCTTTGGTTTGCTTGAGAAGTCTTACAATAGAAAAACAGTCAGTAGGAGTTTTGACAATCTTAAGGAGGCATTACAGCACCAGAAAAAAAATATGATGGGAGGATTTACGTAATGAACGAAGAAGAGTATGAGGAATATTACATACGGAGAGAATTAGAAGAAGATTGGACTATCGAAGTTGATGAGAACAACATTTTTTTTAGACATGTGAATGGCGGTGCATGTTTTACAGATTTTGATTATAAAGTCGAGGATGGCAAAACCTACTACTGTGAAAATGATTCGTTCAACCAAAAGATAGAGAAGAAAAGCGAGACCGCCAAATATTATAGTCAGTGTCAGTGGCCAAAGGCAGTTGATGAACGGATTTAGGTATATCAAAGAGCTACTGTTACAAAATCATAGCTTTTATATGTATGACGCATATGAGAAGTTGAAGGAGGCAGACATCAATGCTTACGCTGTAAAGACTGATGCCTTTCACATAGCAAAGAGGGATTTAAAGAAAGCTAAAAAAATATTGAATTTTCATAATGACATAGGAGGCTGGAGAGTGGAAGATAAGAAAGTTGTTCCTGTTCCCGAAGTTTATGGATGGAAAAACAAAGAAATTCCGAAAATACCGATTTACAAAGGCGAAAGGATTGAGGTTCAAGATGAATGGGACACAGAAGCAATTTGTAAAACAGCAATAAGGAAGAAGAGAGTCATGATTAGGGCAAAATTGGCAGGAAGTGGTAAGAGTTTCATTGGAAAACATTTTAACGACCTAAGTTTGTAATACACTTTTTGTTGTCCCTCAAAATATGCAAAAGCAAGATGTTCCATGCGATGCGGTCACCCAAAATACATTCTTCAGTGTTCCTGTGTGTAAGGGGGAAAGCAGGCTACCAAAGTATGATTACAGCGGTTATGATGTAATCTTTTTTGATGAAATCTATATGTCAAGTCCTTATATCTTGAATAAGGTAAGAGTCTTCTGCAATGAAAACCCTCATTTGATTGTAAGAGGTGCAGGTGATGTCAAACAACTTCCAAGCATAGAGCCCTTCACCAACAACCAAAATGGAGAGGAGTATGTTGACGATTGCATTGACATAATTTTCAAATACATTTTTTTGCAGATATGCAAAAGAGTAGGAGGTAAAGATACAGAAGAAGGAGAAAGGAATAGAAAAAAGTTAAATGAAATCTATGATGATTTTTGGGAAAAGATTTGGATTGGAAGTTGTGGATTGACAAGAATTTTAGATATACAAAGGATGTAATGACAAGTAAGAATAACATAGCATACACTAACATAAGGTGCCAAGCAGCAGCAAATGAGGTAAGGAAGAGGTTAACAAAAAGGGTAAATATGAACTTGGGGAGATTTTAATATGCAGGGTTTACAAAAAGGACGAAGAGGGTAAATTGAATGTAAACATAAGGTGGGAGGTTGTAGAAGTGGAGGGTAGCAATGTAACCATTCAAGACATCAAAAGCAAGGAGGCAAGAACCTTTGATGAAGATACTATAGACAAACATTTTAGGTATGTTACAGTGCAACTTGTCACAGCAGACAAGGAACAACAATAAGAGACAACATAACAATTCACGAATGGAACAAAAACTATTTGGTGAGCAAAGAATGACTATGGTGTGCTGTAACCAGAGCAACAGATTTCAATCATGTATATTTTTTAAGAAATGATAAAGCCGGCGAAGAGATGTTTGAGAATTTGGTAGTTAACTGTTTTAAAAACAAGGTTGAAGGTTACAAAGGACAAGACAGAAAAAGAGGAAGAGAAATAGTTGATGAATACATTGATGAACATTGGTGGTTGAAGATGTTCAAGGGTTGTTGTGCAAAATGTGGAGTTAAATTTAATTTTGATACCAGAGGTGGCAGATTGTCAAGCAACTTTACAGCACATAGAGTTGATAATGGACTGTGCCATTCTATTGACAACTGCGAGGCATATTGTTGCCACTGCAATTCTTATTCACATTAGATTGCTTTTTGAAAGTTTAATTTGTCAAAATAATAATCTTAATAATATTAATATGAGTAAGCAAGAAATCATAGGAAACATATATTTCGATAAAGCAGGGTTTGGTTCCAAAAACACTACTTTGAAGGATGCAAGAGAGAAAAACAAATCTATTACTATGAAAGATGTTGAAT
>Ga0126342_10008861_pt1 | contig 18020 bp, 24 predicted proteins | sample Cyp1metagenome_FD_92528 | JGI IMG/M metagenome (GOLD analysis project Ga0126342, IMG submission 92528) | Coral microbial communities from Lord Howe Island, Old Settlement Bay, Australia - Cyphastrea 1 metagenome | ecosystem: Host-associated > Invertebrates > Cnidaria > Coral ... | reverse complement strand
ATTGAACGGGGGGTATTGAACGATGGGGACCCTTCTGTTCAATAGGGTATTGAACGGGGTATTGAACGGGATATCCACGAGTACCTGTTCAATACCAAAACGTTTTGACTCACAGCCATATAATTATCCGTATATATTATGTAGGTAACACGGAGACTGGCCCCAAAGGCATGGTCCAACTCTCTCTTGTAGGCGATCAGATGAAGTCCCTACAATGCAGCGACCGTTGGTAGTTGAAACATCTTTAGAGTACTGGGGATGGCACCCCAGGACCGTTGCGTTGGAAGGTTGTCGGCACCTAATTCCAACCGAGCTATTGGGACATGTGCTTCTTCTCAGATACTTTTTCTGGCCCACTAACGACTACCTACCCCTCTGAAAAATGATGGAGTTCGTCAGTTGGGATGATGAAATTCCCAACTGTTTCTGGAAAGTCATAATCCAGCCATGTTCCAAAGCACCACCAACCAGTCATATTCCCATTGTTGTTGGTTTATAGCCTATTAACCACTATTAACCATCACTATTAACCAGGTCTTTTTTTGTGGCACAGCGACCATTGTCCCAGTTATATCCGGTCATCTTTGGAGGAAATCTCCAAGCGATTCCGTCGTCCTGCCAGACTTTGTCAATAAGCTGAAACTTTCCAACCTCAGCGGTGACTCGGGCGATACCCACGTCCTGCGACAAGGGAAAGTACATCTGCAAATTGTTGCGATATATACAATATAATATTATGTGTATATATATATATATGTATATGTAATATAATATCATGTTAGATAGATAGATAGATAGATAGATAGAATAAATAGAATAAATAGAATAAATAGATAGATAGATAGATAGATAGATATGTATACATATGTATACATGTGTATGTAATCATACATGTGCATATTCCATATGTATATATATATATATATTTATATTTATATTCTATATACAGTATACATTCTACACTGTGTGTATTAACACGTATGCAATCACCATTTCCTCTTTAAACAACCTGCCACGTATACTTCCTCGATCTTCCACTTCCTGACCCTGACATATTCTGACCTCCAACTGCCAAGGAACCAATGTGTAGAAAGTGATGTCGGGCTGAAAATTCTGGACGGCTTTGGGACCTGTCGCTGGATAAGGGACGGCCATAGCTGCATGGAAAGGGGAATGGAGCAAGGGCATTTTGCTGGTACCCGTTCCAGAATCATCAGTAATTACCTTTTTGGGGCGTGCAAATGATATATATATATATGTATATATATATAGATATGAAAATAAGATTGAAACCACTCACCAGTTTAGCGTGCATGCGAGACCCCTACACCTAAACGATGCTTTTTCAAAAGTACCGCCTTTGCCCGTCCCCCAAAATACGTAGGGAGGTTCAAATTGTAGCCTCATCCCAATCGTGGTTACTTCATAGTGGAAACCTATAAATTCATGGGATCACCCCCACAGTTAAGTGGATTAAGTGGACTGACATATCCACCAGGATCATGGGTCATTAGCCACTTCCTAGCTGCGCACCTTCGTTGTGTAAGACTCTGAGCAAGGAATCCTTGGATGCTGCGTTCAGGCTTTACGCAGGAGAGCAAGTGCTTGTGTTACCGTTACCTGTCTTTTTTCACTGCATGCACATATGTATAAAATGTATGTACATATTGATACGTGCATACGTACACTCTACATGTCTATATATATATAGAGAGAGAGTGATATATATATATATATATACATGTATGGTATAGATAACACAACTAATACACTTGTGTATTTCTACACATGAAACCCGTGTATGTATCTTGGGCACTGGGCTGTTTCGCGCAACCCCAGTTCGCCACAGATCCTATCGTCGAGTGTCCTCATCAGCCTTTGGATGAGTCAACTCTTGCCGTATGGCACCAGGTCCTCGCACGGCCGGCAAAGATCCAGAAGCCATGAGCTTCCCAGCTATGGGCTCCTAGGAGATCTTATTTCATTCCTGGAAATGCCACAAATATATTGTTCCAACACCTACCATTGGGCCGTGAATCATTGCAAAAGCTGCATGATTGCGAAGACACAGGGCGCTACTAAGGAAATACCTCCATTGCTATTCCATGGGGCAATGAACCATTCATTAATCAGTTAGCGCCGTTCATCCTGCAGCCGCAACAGCAGGAGTCGTTGGCCACGCTGTATGCCTACTGTTTTGGTCATGTGCATGCAAGCGGCAAACGTGGTTGTGTGCATATATCTAATATACATAAAGAAAATATATGGAACATATATATATATGATATGGTATATACATATCGCATAGTCACACACATACAGTATAGGGAGAACAATTATACCCCTATCTGTAGTGGTTTAACCCTCAACTGTCTGTGCCACCCCGTGCTGAACCCATCCATGTCTCTTGGACGTCTCTCACCCAACTATGTGTGCCAGGATCAACACATGGTATGTGATGATATACACTTTGTCGTCATCCATCCCAGAATGGGAATCCACACATCATGAATATACATTGACATAAATGTATGTATGTATATATATACATAATTATATATATATAGGACAACCCCTATAAAAATGGATTGATGGCCATCCACTATGAGTCTACAATCCTCTTTTGATCATATGCCCCAGCTTTCCCAGCTGACAAGTCCTTTGTACGCGTCGGTAAAAAGTTCCTGAATTCGACGTTCCCGAAAGCCCCGCTCCACGACTTCTCGGATCCTCCTGTGCTGCGTCGGAAATGGTGACATCGTCACTGAGGACGAGGCGCTGTTCACTGAAAAATAGCCGGTATAGCTGTTCACCCAAGAAACACAAGAACTAATGGAAATATGGTACACTAAGTTTGGACCTATGCCCATGTGATTTATTGGTACACGGATGTTTTTGGTACTTCTTTCTGCATCAGTTGAAGACGAAAGATGAAGAAGGTTTGAGACTTTAAGTATTGCAAGAAAATCACACCTGCCAACATCCGAAACGCTTGGCATCATGAATGCCCATGTGTTAAGTTCACACCATTTGCGTCAATGCGCCCTTGGGGATGTTTCTTCAACTTTCTTCATTAAATTAAAGGCTTAGTTTGCAATGAACAAATATAATTTCAGCCCGATTGTAGAAAGTGACTTTCAGTTGGATCAACACCCGGAAAAGTTTGCCATGTCCACCGTGTCGGGTGTCATTTAAATTTAATGAACATTGTATACGGATGTATGCGGTATACTTGCAGTGATGTCATTTCGTTTAATCACTGACATTTTTTCCAGATCCAAAGTCAAGCCACCTCCTATCCACCTTTTATTGCCCTTGTCCCTTTGTAGCATCTGTCAAGAGACAATCTTTGCACACTTGCCGGCCACGGTCTTTGCAACAAGCTCATCACTTCAATACATGCCGGTAGTTGCACAAGGGCAAAGGTTTTACCTGAGATTCCAAGGGTACTACTTGTTCCCCAATAAATGAAGGATTTGTATGGTGTGCATATTCCAAAACCTTCCTTTCCGGGAGTAGAAGTGGCGGCTCGAACGCAAAATGAACCAACCAATATGTTTGGCACCAAATATGTTACCACCCGCTGCACAAAGATTTTGTCAAGTTCTAACGATCCGTCCAGCACGACCATGTTTGAATGGATTTTGACTATAGAACAACTGCATACTCCCATTCACCTGGCCATGTTGCTGCAGCAGGAACCCAACTGAAGTATCAAACCATGGTCCCATGGTATGTTTGCAGGCCCCATCTTGGACCCACGGCCAAATCTACCTGACCCGGACCATGGGCGCCGCCGCGACGCGTCCTCTTTTGGTCCTCGCCCCAGCCGTTCAAGAAACCCACCTCACCTGCCAGACAAATTGCAGCAACTTGGCTAACTTACTGACCGTCTGACCCTCTGTTGTTCTGGAACAGAACATGATGAACATGGAATTTGGGTTTTGGCATGTACCATGTTTTTTTTAACAATATTTTTTGATTGACTGCTCCACCGATCTCTGATGCGAGTCAAACAACAAATGGCTGGTGGTGATGCTCTCTACACAGACCTTCGGTATGTGCATGCATAGTGTACGTATTATATAACTATATATATATATATATTCCAAACACACACACACACCAATATCCCCAGTACAAGTACTGTATCTATACAGAGGTTATCATCGCCAGCCATTGACGATTTCTTGTTTGCTACATACCTCAGATTTTTTCCTATGTCCAACCCATGTGCTGAAACATCATCTGCAAACTCCACGATCTTCGAGTTCTGACAGCCTGACGTTAAAAGAGTACCCGCAATGGTCCATCATTGAAATCATCACCAAGTGACTAGCAAATAAAACGGTTCCTCCAATGAAACGCCAGACAGCAAAGTTCAGAACCAGCAATCGTTTCAGCCGCATTCGTTCCTGCCACAGTACCATGCCGATTGAATGTAATTACCCTCAAGTAATCAAAAATGGGAATGGAAATTCCCCCATTGATAGATGATAGATGATTATCACATGAAAACCTCTGTTTATATAGGGGATTCCGGGATTCCCACCATTCCTGTCAATTTTCTGGTTGGGACACCAAAAAAACCTATTCATCCTACTAATCAGTGGAATTTCATGTTGCCGGATGCTCGCATTCATTAACATGTCATCAACCATACGATATTATACAACCCGTGCTACGTGTTTGGTCACACCTGCCCGACCAAGAATCATTACACATTCTCAGTAGGCAATTCATTAAATGACCCCTCCACATACATATCTGGTTGGTGGTTTCAATCCCTCTGAAAATATTAATCAATGGGAAGGATTGTCCCATATATTATGGAAAAAATGTTTGAAACCACCAACCAGATATTGTATATATATATATTACCAACATGTTTTATATGTATATCCCAATCGCAATAGACATTACCCTAAAATGGCTGGGTTTCAAACGTTTTTTTTTCCCCTTTTCATAGCTACATTCCCTTCAAAAATCTTTTGTGATTCCTATTTTATCGATCTGTGAATAAATAGGTATATTATAATAATACCAATATATATATATATACATATGTATGACATTTCTATGCATATATAGTACATACATATAAATATATATATATATTAGTATAGATAATATGGAACATAATCTTAAATAAATATGTCCTCCACATATCTGTCTGTCTTGCAGAAGTCCTCATCAGTCTGACACAGCTTCCATCGGCGCTCGGCAGCACAGAAGCGATGCAACCCAATGGTGGTGCCTTCGGCAGCAACGCGTAGCAACGCGTCACGCACGAAGTTGACAAGCTGCCACTGGGGAGATCATTTTCGAACCGGAAACCATGGACTTTCCACATCTATGTTACTTTGCCCTAGGGCATATAAATGCAATATATATATATATATATACCACCCACTGGAGGGTTGGGGTATTTTTGAAAAACACATATGTATATATATATATATAATCATAGATGGGAATGTATACGGAAATAAATCATAGGAATGCATAATGCTACAATCGAAAATATATCATTGGAATACAATGGATATACTTAATGGTAATATGTATATATATAATTATATATACACAGACAATTAAATGATGGATATGCTCATTAGATGGCTGGGTTTAAAAACAACTGAGTGAGAAAAAACAAAAACAAGAAATTCATGGAAAAAAATGGACCGAAATAGTGATAGATTCCTGGGAATCTTGAGATATATGTATGTGTATGAATCAAATAGAATTCTATGAGTCAAATATCGCTAATTGAATCAAGAACCAACCAACTGTAGACTTCACGGTCACTACACGCCACTCACCGCCGTGTCACGATCATGGTAGCGGTGAACGTTGGGGCAGCAGAATCGTCGAAAATATGTGGCAAATTCCAAAGGAAGTCCTGAGAAGGACGTCATGGGTTATACTAACCACAATGGGATTATATTTAGGTTAACATACCATTGTATACATACGTATTTTCATATATATGTATATATATATATGTATATATATATATATATATGTGGATGTAGTGGGTATGTTTGGTAATTATGATTAGTATAAACATAATACAATACCAATTAAGTCAACAATAAAGGAGGTAATAATGTGGGATCGTTCAGACGCTATACCAGCCATTATGGTGATAGTAATGAGACACACACACAAACCAGCAACATGATTATTGGGTGTGTCCCAAACATTTTAAATTCGGGATAGTAACGGGAAAAAACACATATCATGCAAATGTTTCTCCCTGACAGAAATGGAGATGGTGTCGTTAAACCGAAGATCTGCAAATGGGAGACCAAGCAGGGATATACTGTACACATATAAATTATATATATATATAACAATCAACAACATATGGTACAGTAGTTGGGTGTCAAAAAAAAAGGGACACCACCAAAATAACATTTTTGAATACTTTTGATGGGTAAAATGATGATAAACCATGGGATTGGGGTTTCGGATTTGGAGACAACCCACTGTGCCATTTCATCCAAACAGTTAATTCGAGATTCACAGCCGTTCTATCGGGAAAATATTCGAGAATTGGATTTTGGGGCAGCACAATTTAGGACATAAACAAGTCCATCCAAAACAAATTAACTGGTCTAGTAGTATACAAGCCTATCCAAGTAAAAGTACTGTACTAGTACTAGTACTGGTACTGGTAGTGGTACTACTACTACTACTACCACCACCACCACCACCAGCACCACCACCAGCACCACCACCACCACCACCACCACCACTACCACTACCACTACCACTACCACTACCACTACTGCTGCTGCTGCTACTACCACTACCACTACCACTACCACTACCACTACCACTACTACTACTACTACTACTACTACTACTGGTACTGGTACTGGTACTGGTACTACTACTACTGCTGCTGCTGCTACTCCTACTACTACTAATGCTACTAATACTACTACTCCTACTGTTACCCCTGCTACTCCTACTCCTATACTCCTATGGTCCTATACTCCTTCCTTCTTCCCCAAGTACTACACTGGTTGTGCGAGTAGCTAATGACACTGTCTACAGCACTACCCAGGACGCACAGGGTACTAAACTGATCGGCCGGCATTCATGTGGTATGCAGTCCATAGGCTGTTCACGCACGCACTTGCTACTCAAGCTGCTTCTGATCTAGGGCTCTGTCTTCGTCTCTTCTTCTTCTTCTTCTTCTCTTCTTCTTCTTCTCTTCTCTTCTGCTTCTCTCTCTGGCTTCCATCTAGAGTGCACATCAAACTCCCTTGGGGCCACCTCTCTATGGCCGGCGGGCTTGCCGAAGGCAATTAAATAACTATCCACACTTAACCTGGTTAGTGGTTTCAACCTCAACATACCTCAACATATAAGTCAGTTGAGATTATCGGCCTAAATAGGGTTGAAAATAACACATGATTGAAACCAACGGCAAGTAATTAAGAATGTCTGTAAAATAATGTTGGTCTTGGACACAAAACTGCATGTGGTCTAGTATTTAGCGCCTACTCTCTCTCTCTCTATATATATATATATACACAATTATACACAATATTTGTCTCAAGAACCTTCAACTTGGCGGTTGGATCTTGCCCTTTAGGTTTCAGAAACCCTTTTCTTGCAGCTCATTTGAGCTTAATATAGTTCCACGTGTCGTGCATGTTCAGAGCGTGGCAAGTATCTCTATGACTGCATATACATGGGCAACTACTACAATTCCCAAGCAGAAATACGTTTGCTTTTGGATAATCCACCCTACCATCCGCTACAGTGAGGCGGTTGTGGGATATTACTGAGATAATGGGATAGTACATCAGTTGTGATGTTGAGGATATAACTTACCAGAGTTTAAGGAGTAATAGTGGAATAATCATGGATAATGGGATATTCCAATATTAATGGGATGTCAAGGATAATATCATCCCTTAATATCATCCCGTAATATCCATTGATATCCCATTCATATCCCATTAAACATGGGATACCCTCTGGTAAACGTTTACATAACTATGGAAAATCACCATATATCAGCATGGGTAAGTCAACTATAAAATGGCAATGTTCAATAGCTTTTTGTATGTTTACCAAAGGGTTGATGGATATGATCATCCCTGCGACGTGTCCTTGGTACAAGGCGGCCCCCTGAACACCCTTCTCTCGACGTCGGCGGATGGCTTCGCGACAATTCCTGGAGTCTGCGAGGTGAACATGGATGGATTAAGTTGGGACTCCACTCATTTGGCATAAATGGGGGTATCCCAAAATGGATGGTTTATAATAGTAATAATTAAAATGCATGATTTGGAGGTACCCCCATTTCAGGAAACCTCCATATATATATATACACACCCTCTGGTTATTTACGAAAAGCGAACTGGAGAATCACCAGCTATTTATAGGGGAAATCATCATGTTTATCATCTATAAATGGACCACTTTCCAAAGCTATGTTAAATAACCAGAGGGTATATGAACTTATATATATACTATATATGCATATCATTGAAATCTTCTTAAAATGCGTGCTTTTTTATATTCCATTCATAAGATTGATCTTGCCCGGAAAATGGGAAACCCATGGAGTTTTACTGTGAAAAATCCTGGGTTCCTCCAAACGTTTCCCTTCCGATTTTGGCAGATTCGGCTTTGTGGTTGAGGCACCCAGCCAGAAAAAAATGACTACCGATTAGCGATCAATTTGGGATCATTCCGAGTAGTATGGACTATGTAGTCCAAAAATGTGATACTAGTTTTTCCGCCATTTTGATAAAGGAAGAACATGATGATACATCATCAAACATGAGGGCACCCGGGTACCCTATTTTCAAACCCATATGGTTGAATCTGATATGATTTGAAACCTCCAAACAGTATATATTGATCTGAAAGTACAAGTTCTGGCTATTGTCGATGGTTTGAATTAGAAGGTCCCTTGGAGGGTATCCAGTCAAATAAAGTAATATGTTTAAGTCATATGTTTTTTTTGTTATGTGCCGGTATCTGTTGTTGCTGTTCTGTTAGTGCCCAGTTCCCACATGTTTAGTCAATTTATTTGTGTATATTTATCTGTGTTCCTATTTCCCTTCACGGTTGAAAGAGAAATCTTACAAAATCAATTTTCAGGACCCAAATTTCACACAATGTATATATATATATATATTACGCACATTTCTAATGTTGTGTGTTTTCCTTGTTTCAAATGGTTTCCTCTGTTTCCCCTACTAGTATGTTTCATGTTTGTTTCAGCTTTGTATTTTTTTTCAAAATGTGTTCCTACTGTTCGATTGCTTGTGTTGTGTATTTTGCACCATATTAATCTTACTATTTTGTTCCTTTATGGTTTCCCATTGGTTTCGTAATTGTTTTGCAATTTATTTCAATGTGTTTCTTGTGTGTTTGTTTGTGTATTGTCCTATGTTGATCCATTGCTTTGTATTTTGTATCGTTTTTGGGAATGTGTTTTCATCATTTATACACTATGTGTGCTTTGTTTACTATATCCAGTTGATCGTACTTTATTGTGTGTCAATATGTCTTGCTTGAAATTACTTATGAATATGTGCTTGTTCCCTCACATGTTGCTTTTTTTTAATTGTGTGCTCCCATAAAGTCTGATTTCCTATTATTTATGCAGAGTGATTCCCCTGTTGGGCTTTGTTGCGATGAGCCACCTTCTAATGAACCACCTTGGGATTGCAAACACTATTCAAACAACATATCCTCTTTTCTTGAACAATGTCTTCTTGTTGTGGGCATCTCACATCAAGAATGGATCCCAAAACAAAAAAGGAGAGGCAACAATTGTACTGGACATGCGAATTGCTAGCTTCTCAAAATGCACCTCTCCTACAAAATACTCACAGAGTAAGCCTTCAAATGCTATTCAGTCATCAGGCAAGAGAGGAAAACTACCAATAGGCCCATCAAAACTAAGCAAATCCAGCACAGAAACCAATATGCTGCAACAACAAACCATGTCTGGGTTACCGTGCGACATGATGTCAAAGATTTATTCATGATCCGAAAATCCCTGTTTCGGAGTAGAAAAGCTTTGCAATGAGCAAGTTAAAATGTGTTTGGAATGACCGGTATATGTTAAAACGACCCAAGACCTCATAGATTGACGAACCCACAGTGATATTCTGTCTTGAGGGTTTGAGGGCTGGAACTCCTTTAATGGAAGTCAAAACCGTATTTGCATGTATTTTCTATAGTACTTGGCATGCTGGGCAGCTCCTTCTTTTGTAGGTACCATGAAACTTACACTTACCCATGTCTGACCCACATGCATGCAAGGAATAAGATCCATGGGTGCCTACTGCTGAATCACACAGTACGAAGCTGTTCCTTCCGAATCCTAATCATGTGTATATAAGGGGTGAAATACCAGTATCTGGTTCCAAAGTGTTCCCAATTCCCATCCAAGCTTAGAATCACCTGCGAGTTATGAATTATGCAAGCTATGTTTTTTTAAGAAACATGTTGGACGAACTATGCAAAGGTAATTATTCCATGGCTTTGTTTCCCACCTTTTTGACCCATTGGAATCTGCGCTACCCAGGGGCATGAAGTCGTACAGCTGCTGGATGCCTGGTACTTGAATGGAATCATCCAAGCTGAGAATTGAAAATGACTCGATAATAACAATACAATTATACTTATACAATGATGTAGCATGTTTCCACTTGATAACTGGAAAACATCATGCAATGCAATCAGCAAATCAGTTGCTAATCCCATGACTTCTAATTTACCACTTTGCAACTTTAATAAGTAAACTAAGTAAACAATCAAACTAAATGGGCCATTGTCCATTGTCATGTTTGATTACCCTAACATGGAATCAACAGTTGGAAACATCATGCGGCATACTTTTTACATGGGACCATCATCTCAAACATATGTTAATCTAGGTTCTCCAAACGCCCAGGTACAAGGGAAGTAAATTGGGTAAATAGAGAGGTAAAATCACCATTTCCCCTCCGTCGTGGCTATCATGTATTTGTAATAATAATGTGTGTAAAACAATTTCATAAACCATCCCCAATTCATCACCATTTTTATAGGTGCGATGTTTACCATTCCCAGTCATGGATGGTTTATGGCACTGTTTTAACCACAGTAATGGCTTGGAGGGTTTAGGGACCCCCGTAGGGAAATATGGGTTTCCCATTACGGTGGTGTTGGGTTCGACCTGGGATTTGCTATGCTGTGGCGGGATGCTGAGCTGAACTTTGACCAACAGATCTCATATAGACATAGCATCTGGTTATTTAACATAGCCATGGACAATCCCTTATAAGTGGAGGCTTTTAATGGGACAATCATCTATAAAATGGGCCATTTTCCATGGCTATGCTAAATAACCAGATGGTAGCTATACTGTTTCATAAATACCTCTGGTAGCTATACAATATACTTTGAGAATCTCTCATAAATATACAGTAATACATACCCAACATATCCCAACACGGGTATCATGGCCACTTGAACGTTGCCTTCACAACACGGGTCGACTTTTCCAGCGGCCCAGCGGTGCCTTTCTCCAAGGGCTTTGGAATCGGCCGCTCCAATTCCAACCTGGGCGCCCTTGGAATCATATGGCTAGTCACCCTGGTACCTAGTGAACCTCAAAATAGATCAAAATAGCTGGTAAAGAGATCTTCATCCCACTAAAGTCACTAAAATTGATGAAAGTCATAGGTTTTGACCCACCTCCATTTAGATACCAATCTACTTGTGTTTTCTTCGGCGTGCTGAAGATTGCCAACCCATGCGTATGTGTGTGAGCGTTCCAATGAACGGACCAAGACATAATCCGTGGTCATACTTACATAGAATTGGCTATCTGTGCCCAAAACTCCTTCAAACGCGTCAACAAAAATACATATTTGCCACATGTAAGGAATGTGTATATTTACAGCATGATTCATCAAATAGTTTTAATCTTAAAAGGTGATGGATAGGATGGGTACCTCTAGATCATCACGCGATGAACATCCAGAAAATCCCGTTTAACTTTACCCTGCGATTTTTTCACAAGGCAATGTTAACCTCAGATTAATAAACTCAACTATTGGGGGCTTACCGCCAAAATAATGGCCAACAGTGCTATCAAAATTGGTACTCCCTCATCAATAAACTGGCGGTTTCGCAGAATCCTGGGTCAAGATGAATATCATCAAATCGTGGAAACTTTGTTGGTCATATCCCCAGTGCATCTCATTGAATCCCCACATTGTTGGTCATATCCCCCAAAATCTCACAACATTAACAACCATCCAGCCAGATATACCATTAAATTATATCCCACTATATCCTGATTATAGCATTTTTTTGGTCACATCTCCACACTATGTCTCTCTCTCTCTATATATATATTAATATGTATAGATGGCAACTGTGAAAAAGATAGAACAGTCAATTGCCACATTAATAATGGTGATCATTTACTTATCTATCTTTCTTGGGGGTAGTATCGTGGGGGTAGCCCCAAATCCACCATGGCACCTGGCTCTCTTCAAAGTGGAATCCACGGCAGAGGACCTCCATGGGGTTCAAGTTTTCATGGTAAGATCAACAACACTTGTGGATATGTTTGTCATGTGTAATTAATTCAATCTGTTTGAATATGTTTCAATATGTTTCAATATTCTCTACGTATTGGGTGTTATTGTGGTTTCACGCGAAGAACATCTATAAAACAACTGGAAAGAACCCCCCCAATTTCTGGCAATTGTCATGGGAAACTGATTAGAAACCACAGGATGTGTTGGTTTGACAATCCCTTTAAGCAACCAGTATATATATAATTAAATAAATATATATATAATTAGACACATATATAATTATATATACATAGATAATTATATATATATACACCCTATCAGTCTGCGTTTAGTAGAGATTGAATCATCATGAATTGTTGATCCATTACATCCATGGCGCCAAGGCATACCCGGCCGGTGCCTCCCACGTTTCCGCCCGTCCCACGCATGGAAGCGAGCCCCCATGGAGTATCACCAAGCGGCCATCGGCTGGCCCGACCTATGGATCCCTGACAGAATCCTACAAGACACAAAGATCAGACTATAAATCATAGTTTGACCAGGAAAATGGTAAGTAACATGAGTTCACCAAAAAACAACTTTGGGGTTGTGGGATAGAAGATGATAGAAGTATGATTCAATGATATTCAATCAATGTGTTTAAGGAAAAACATATGGCAAATGAGCGACCTTTTCAGCGGGCGTAAACCTGGCTACTGATCCCGTGCCCACTTTCTATAAACATCATAGTCTAGAACTATTCTAAGTTCATCATAGTCTATGTTTGGAAATCTTTGGATATCTAAATGATATCAGGTATCAATATAGAATAAAGTTTATGTACGGAATGCCGAGATCTCTCATTGGAAGCTACCAGTTCTGTCTACACGCGTCATCCGTGCCATCCCTTCCTACTTGGACTGACTGGGCCCAAGAAGGGCTCCAATCTTCTGGAGCCACTGCCGCAGGTTGGATCCCACTGACCGCAGGTCGGTATAAAAAGTACCCTCTAGTAAACTTAAACTAACATAGCTATTGAAAATGGCCATTTATAGTGGATTTTCCCATGAAAAGTGGTGATTTTCCATAGTGAACTGTTAGCTTTACCAGAGGGATCCAGGGGGTATTGGTCGATTGATGGGGAAATCTGAACCCGAAACGCTGGGAATCTGACCCCCATTTTTGTTGTCGGCGCAAATGGTACAAACTCAACCAATCCCAACTGGACAACTCTCAAATTTCATGAATCAAGGTCACCCCTTGAAACTAAGACCATGGCGATCGTGCAGTTTAGTTGCGAATAATTGAAGCATACCCCAGACATCCGCAAACCAAAGGAAGATTCTTTCCATGGAAATATGAAACATTATGTACATTATGTCTGATAAACATAGATAAACAAGGGCATAAACAATGACTTCAGCTATGTTTTTTAATGATTTTGGCATACCCATATTTTTTCAGCCGAAGCCATGACCATCACCATCTTCATGGCCATGCGGAGCTGAGCCATCCTGGATGATGAATTCATCCATGTTACGCCACCAGAGAGCATTCCGTAAAAATATTCTTCCAACACGTCAATATTTTCAATTTATGATGATAATATATGATAATGCTCTGGAATTGGGGTATACCCCGGTTTTCAAACACGCCCGCATTGTTGTGGACCCCTTACCCTTGCGCCTGGGTTTGAATATCGGGTAGTCGTGATGCTTCTGCCTGGTCGTCATCACAATTCGGGGGGTGGAACGCTCAACAAAATCAAAAACAACAAGCAACTGTGCAGGACCTACAAAGATAGACTCTCATCAGGTACAGTACATTTTGTATGTATACTGTATATATATATATATATATTTATGTGGATGAAGTATAATATTCCACTCACCTGAATTAAGGCTATTGTGGGGATCATTTCCCTTCTGAACCAACATCAAAAAGTGAGGTGGCAGCGAGGTCGTCACAGACTTGAAGCTGGCCAGAGGAACATGATTTATTCTTTTTACCCTCTGGTAAACATACAAAAAGCTATTGAAAATGGCCATAGAAATAGTGGATTTACCCATGAAAAATGGTGCTGTTCCATAGCGAACTGTTAGTTTACCCGAGGGTATGTTGAGTCAAGCTAACTATCCAATGATATGAACAGGATATACCCTCTGGTAAACTAATCACCATTTTTAATGGGAAAATCAACTATAAATTGCCATTTTCAATAGCTTTTTGTATGTTTACCAGAGGGTAATTTGATATCATCTTCTCCAGGGGGCTTGATTATGCTTGATCACCCAGCGTTGACATCACACTTCTACTGTGGATACGTGTTGACTTTTAGGATCTTGCCAAGCTCGTTGTTGTGTTTGGTGCTGCAGAGGTAGCTCTCGGTATCCTCAATGACTCAAGATGCTCCCCAAAGATTGGATCCTTGGAGCCTTTACGTGTACGTTTCTATACCACACATATAAGTATGTTGTGCAATTGTGTATGTGTATAATGTATATATATATATATTGCATAGCTGTGCATATATATATATATAAATGTATATATATACATACACATGTACGCACATATATTTTTCTTGCAGTAATTAGTATATATTCATCATATGTAAATATGATTTTACATTAGAGTATTTCAATCATTTTATAAATTCTATATAATGCACATTGATGCACATGTTATTTATATACATGCATTTTTCTATGTATTTCTGGGTAAATAACAACAATTCACCAAGCTGAAATAAGGCTCACAATCTTCCCTGGGCCGGCCAGCGCCACCGCGACCTCACTGAAATGATCGTTAAGGGGTAACTATCCCAATATAGCGTTATTTTAGTTGAGGTCGTTATATATTACCAAGATATCTAAATCATATATATATATATATAGATTTCCTATGTTGTAAATCTATCTATCCATCTATCTATCCATTTATCTATCCATCCATCATCATCCATCTATCCGTCCATGTATCAATCTAATAATTGGAGTATATTAATCTATTGTATTTATATAATGTACACAAAATATGTATACATATATATATATAAATAATAGACATACACAAATCATACAGCCTATTGTATCGACCTCCAGCAAGGCGCTGGCTGCCGCCACTTCGGCCTGACACCGTTGACCGTCTGGAGAAATGTGACCTAAAACGGCGATTCTCCATGAAAATAGCATATTATCAACCAAAAACCAATGGCATGTGAACTTGATGATTATATATATTTATATAATCATATATATATATATAATAAAAAGCACGACATATTATATATATATGTTATGCATATAATTGATCTAATAAAGATGGATGAACATCAGGGTTTAACCCCAAAAAAAAAGGCATGTCTAGCAATACACATGCTGATTCAATCAACAAAAAGTGGGAGTTGATCACCAAAAGGTCAGAAAATCTCCAGAGAACCATGACATTCCCAATCAAAAACATGATGGTTTCTTCCCGTGCGCCTGTGAAACTCCCTGACTAAGTAGGGGACTGGATTTTTTTGATGGAACCATAACAATAAACAAGGTGCTTCTTGAGTAGTTTCATCCCCAACATGTTGATCATATGTCTAAGTCATGCTTCATTAGTAAGACCATTCTGAAATCTACAGGTAGGATTTTGCCAAACACAAGTCCCCAAAACACAAAAAACAACTGATTTTTGCCATGATGTGACCATCCATTTCAGACACTCGTTTGAAGAGGCAGCTTGGTGATACACTGGTACACAAAACTTTCGTACATGTTGTTTATTTGTTTAAAATGATAAGAATTTGACATGAAATGAAATTAGCGATCATCTCATCATGTTGACATGTTCGTATATATTTCTCAAAATTTTGACGTTAAATCACGAATCTCTGATTATTCTCTGAATGAATCACCAATTTTTGCCAGCATGTCTCGAGTAAATCAGCAATAAATCAGCATAAATCACCATTAAACCACCATAAATCACCATGAAACCACCATTAAATCACCATTAAATCACCATAAATCAGCAATCAACCACCAAAACTCCAGAGGTTTCCCGTTTTTTTCCTCTCAAACTATCCAACAACCTGTGCCTGGATGAGAAGCGGTGTGAAACTCCTGACAAATTGGATTATGCAATCTCACTAAGAGTATATTAACAAATATAATAGATAACATCATGATATATATATATATAGGACTCTTTTGGTTTGTTTATTTGGATGGTATTTGATCAACATGTGGATTAGTTGGATGAAGAATTTCAATCTCTTGACACCGCAGCAATGAACATTTGTTTCTGCCGTTAGAAACGGATGCAATCGCTTCATCTGCATATGTCATTACCTCGCCGTGAAGCCAAGTGCGCAACGACGTTGTGTACCGCGACTAGACATGACTAGACTAGGCTTGGTGGCAATAGAAAACGGTTGGAACCGTTGACAAAATATGTGTTGTAGCGGAAACCAATTATATAGGCCAATAAATGCAAGGGGCATCGGATATCTAAATATGTTAAATATGTATCTCCAGGTGTTTTATGTATAAGTATATATGCGTAAATACATTCAATATGTATCTGCAGGTTTTTGTCCAAACGTGTATATGTGTATACATACATCCACAACTGTCAAACATTGTAGCGGATCGGTCAGTCCAGCCAGCAGATTACATAGGATGGGTGTATCAATACCTTGTGAGCAACTAGCGATCGGATAAAAGAAACGGTCATCACACGTCGAGCACTGGCAATTTCGGGCCTGTGGCAAACCATATATACAATTACAAATCAATCGTCTAATGAGTGCTTGAATATGTGCATTGATCACTGAGAAAAAACAATGGATCACTAGAGTTGTGGCCATGCCACGATGGGCACTGAGCTCTATGAACTACAGGCAAGGTTGGGTGTAGCACGCCACGTCCACCATCAGCAATAGCCATGAAGATCCATGAAATAAACCACTTTTGAGAGATGCGATCAACACATCAACACGTCGTGTATACGTAGTCTGAAACAACATCTTGAGTTTCCATTCACCCTCTTATTGCAGTCAATCAGAGTGGCTGTCCAGCCTGACAAACACCAAGCATGCAACATGCCAAGCTGACAACTTTTGTTGGATGGCAAGAAAACAACCTGACCACCCCGATTGGAGTTTAAAACAGTTTTCAATCTGCTCCGTGCAAAAAAAATACTTTACTTCGTGTGATCCCCACCATGACATTTATCGATCTGTTACTGGCAAATCTTCTGGCATTCTATCTGACATATCTTCTGGCATTCAATAGGCATTCTATCTGGCATATCTTCTGGCATTCTACCTGGCATATCTTCTGGCAATTTCTGGCATATGTTCTGGCATATCTTCTGGCATTCTATCTGGCATATCTTCTGACATCCTATCTGGCATTCTATCTGGCAAATCTTCTGGCATTCTATCTGGCAAACATTCTGGCACTTTAT
>Ga0126342_10008860_pt1 | contig 18020 bp, 18 predicted proteins | sample Cyp1metagenome_FD_92528 | JGI IMG/M metagenome (GOLD analysis project Ga0126342, IMG submission 92528) | Coral microbial communities from Lord Howe Island, Old Settlement Bay, Australia - Cyphastrea 1 metagenome | ecosystem: Host-associated > Invertebrates > Cnidaria > Coral ... | reverse complement strand
TATCGACATTATCATCTTTCAGTGGGATCTGAAACCATTTTGGCTAGGTGGCCTACTCTTTGTTTTCCATTGGTTGGACCAATCATCCGCTGCCAGTGTGGGAGGGTCGAGTACCTTTCACACACACACATATGTTTCTATACATGTATCATAATCACAAATATATATATATATATATTTATAATTATGAATGATGAACCACTGGCTCTGGTGAGGTTGCCTCGATGGGCATTTGGTGGGCAGCTGGATTCTCCACAGCTGCAATTCGAATCATAGACGATGATGCTAGAGGCAGATCAGATCTGTGGGATTTTCCATTGCTGGCTGCCCATCGGCCCATGTTTCTGATGGCATCAGGTTTGCCCATGGATGGTGGGGATGTGCAAGTCAACAAGTTCATTCGCATCCTCCGATCAGAAAGGCGATTTCTCCCTTGAGACACCCAGAAGCTGTCCACGTGGAAACTGGATGAAATTGGGAACTGCCCGTTCCCAGACAGTTTCGTTCTCTTGCTAGTACTGCTTGCCAGGTTGCACGATGGACTGGCTTTGGCACACACACTCAGTTGTATTGGGCTCTTTATCAGGCACGTTCGAGATTGGGCTCTCAATTGGTTTTGGTTTGACCAGGAGTTGCTTTCTCAGGACGGTTCTGGCCTTTGAAGGTCGTCTTTGCAAGATCTCAGAAAACTTCACTGCGCCAAAAACTGAAACTGTCGTCACAAACTTGAACAACTCAATGTTAGTTGCCACGGGCTAGTTGATTAAAATGATTTTTGCCCCTGCGTGCCAGCATCATTCTCCTGTGCATTGCCATGGGCCTGATGAAGGCGGAAGCTGTGCATGTGACTGATAGGGATGAAAGATTGAGCCAAATGCACTGAACAGGCCACATTCCTTGAAGAATTGTTCAATCCATCATAATGAGAAGAAAGACTGCATTCTTACTCCTTCTGTCCGCTTCTTTTGCTTTCGCGGCTCCAAAAGAATTGCTTGTAAATGGTCACATCCTTTTCCCCCTTTGAATGCCGCCTGATGGTAATCTTCGACAGGGCTCAGTCACGGCGTGTGAGCTATGCCTATGCTTTGTGGTCTGGTCCTCACATAATTATGTTTTGTTTTTAGTCAGGAGGCACTTCAACACGCCCTCTTGAGAGCTCACTGTTGCTTGACTCCTGCAATGTAATTGTCTTCTTGAAACAAAATCCGGCATCCATTGTCCTTTCATTGCTTTGATTTCGCTTTCGAACCTCTTGATGAGGCTCTTGGGTTTGCTGCCCCACATGCTCTTGTTGCAGCTCGTCGTCCGTCCCTGAGTTTCTCACAGCAATTATAACTTGATTTCTTCTCTTGATGCAGATCATCTTACTCTTTTTACTAGCACATGAAGATCTGAGCTGGCATTTTAAATGGGGTTTCAAAACTTGAGAGTGAGATACTCCTTACAGCAACGTTGAAATCCGCAGGATTGTCTGCTGTCTTCTATATCTTCAAGCCTTGCACAAATTTTTATTTCCGATATTGTTTCCAAATGTTTCCAATTTAGCCACTACTTTGGCTACTTTCACTACTTCCAGTCTCATTCTGCTACTGGCTTTCTGGCTTTGTTTCGCCAGAAATCTTTCAGAAAGGCCTGGACTTTTCCCCTCCAAAGAAGACAGAGGATGCACCAGTTGCTTCAGCAGCAGCAGAAGCGGCAGCTCAAGAGGCCGTGTTGAGCTGTGCCATGCTGCGCTTGTCTTAAAACGGAGACTGTATTGACCATGGGCTGGCATGGGATGGCATGGGGATGGCATGGGGATGGCATGGGGTATCTCCCATCCCCATTTTTTGGAGCCACTTGGTGCAGGCTGCGTCCGTTGGACCTCAGCTTTGTGTCATCTTGGCACTTGCTGATTCGCCTGGCCATGCGTGCCCTTGAAGTCTTGGCAGTTGCGTTTTTGGCAGTGACCAGGATGTGACCAGAATGTGACTTTTGGATGACCTTTGGATGACCAAAATGATTTCATGGGTTTTTGATTGATTTTGATGTGATGATTGTTCTGTTTAGGTACCTATGGCAGAATTTTGTTTACTTTGTAGCTGCCATTGCCTACGTTGCTGCCGTTGCTGCATGTGGGCGCTCTCCACCAAAGGCCGCACAAGAATGACTTGCTGAAGTGTTCGATGTCAAACATCAAAAAAACACAAATTGTTTACTGCGCAATACACGGGTTGGACACTGATATGGATGATCATCATACTTTCTAAAGTTGCCATTTTGATCCTCCTTGTCTTCATCGTCATGTGCACTTTATATTTGGCGGTGTCTATAAACAATCACATCCTCAAAATGAGCGGAAGCACTAGTCTACCTGTGTAGGTGGGGAATGCTGCACTTCCGCCCCAAACTGGAGAATTTGTGACCTGCCTTGTGTATTGACCTCGGTTTTTTTTCTTGTGTCAGAACAGTGGAGTCCATCGGTTGGATGATTTGCGGTATCCAAGGTTAGATGTCGTGGCGTCGATTGCTCTGGTACGCCTGTCAATCAAGCTGCAGCCATCACCGCTCCACGTTCGCGTTTTAATCATGAGTTGGGATCACAAAAAATGAACAATTCAAAAAAATCAAACTATCCAATTTAAAAAGTTAGACCTTGGAGGAACGAGCAGTTCCAACATAGATTGGATCCGTACAGTGTCAGTGTTCAAAACTGAAAGCTGACTAGCCTTAAACCGCAAATCTTGGCTCGAGCGAGACCCCATACAGCAGTTTGAGCCTTGTGAAGTTCAAGCCTCTGCGGTGCTGCTGTGATATTGGAAACTTTCAATGGTCATCTAACATTCATGTTCACAGGCATTCATAGGAGAGTTTGGACTTGTGGGTATTTGTAAACTCAGGGCTTTCCCCCATCCCACTGCATTCATTAAAATCGCGTCTAAGGTCCAGGCTCATTCTTGCCATGGGTGAGTACCAGGAGCCATTGCTTTCCCGGGTGGAGCCCTGCACTGAGAAGGCGAAGAGGCGCGGGGCAAGCCATGGAAACAACTGGTGACCTGCCATGGGGACAGCTTGCTGGGCAGGTCGGCAGAGGTGCAGACACCGCTTCAAGCGGTTGTGTCTTACTTGGATGCCATGAGCTCAGCAAAGATCTGGAGAGTGGGTTTAACAGTTTAACACTGTGGCCTTAGGATTGCATGCATATTACATGTTTAGGCAAAGATCGCATCTTTAAGAACTGGATTGCATGATGCATCAGTATCAGGCAGCTTTCACTGTGACGGAAAGAGGTAGCAGCGTCAGTCTTGAGCTTGGTTGTTCTGAATGTGAAATACAGCCCCACTTGGCTGACAAGTTCAGCTTAGTTCAGCTTCAAATGTCAAGTTTTCTGCGACTTCAAGGCCAAGAGATCCGGGCAGGTTTGGTGACTTGGGCAGATTCCCAAGATGCAGCCGACCTCAAGTTCAATGATTCAAGCGTCTCAAGACCTATCAGTCTTTAAGGCGTCCTGTTGTTTCTGCAATTGGAGCTGAGGTCACCATGAGCTATATAGTTGTTGTCAATCCCATCATTCTCAGTGCGAGATTTGCGGACGGCAGCCGCTTGACATCAATCAGATCTAACTGGTCTAGCTTTGACATACTATTCTTGGAGAAATGCATTGACTCCAAGGAATGCTTTACCAGTGATTTCAACAGCTCTTAAGGCTCGGCTTTACCTTGTCTTTCTTGAGGCTCTCCTATCTCCTTCCATGCTGCCTGCAGAGCCACTTGCTTGTACTGACCTTGGTGATGAACGAGACTAGGTGTGAAGGCCGTTGGAGAAGGTATCCTTTTACCCAAACTGAGCGCTGTGGAATTGCCTAAGGTCAGCAGCATTTGCGTCTGGCTTCGTAGGACGGTTGCGTTGCATGAGGTGTATCGAACGTTTTCGATGCAAAATACCCAGCGGAACGTCAGGACTGGCAGCAAACCTGCCTTTCGGATTGGCAGCAGGTATGGGGCTGTGGATCCGGCTTGAATTAGTGGTACAAAGACCTCTGCACTGAGAATTCTTTGTCGACACCATGCCAGGAACTCGTACTTGCGCTATGGCATCATCGACAGACTTGGTTTAGGGCCCGAGGGGGCCCTGGCAGCTTGCTTTGTCCAGGCAAGGCTGAGAAATTGCCATGATATACCATGGTATACCATTGATAATCTACATGATATCTATGATTATGATTATTATTGCGATTACATGTGATTGCGATCGCGACTGCGATTGTGACTGCAATTGTGATTATTATTTGATGTTATTTGGATTCTGATTGTCATGATGATGATGATGATGATGATGAGGATGAGGATGATGATAAGGAGGGGGACGGCGACGACGACGTCATTATCATATTTAATAATCATAATAACTGATTGCTATTATCATGGTATTACCAGAGATTTGGAGCCAGTGGAGCAGTGGCTGACTGTGAAGGCTGTCCTTTTTGCTTTTCTGGCTGCCAGCGGTGCAGTCGACAAAGCCAGCTTCCAAGAGGGTTGCCGCAAGAGATTTGGCATATTCTCGCTGCATTTCACTCGATGTGTAGTTCCCACCTGCAGTTCCTACAAGGTTCAGGGTGCCTTGCCTTCAGCTTTGAAATCGTCCATCACAGTGGCCATCGGAGTCTTTCAGGCAATGTTCTTTTCGAATTGCAAATGCATTGCCTAGCAACTCCATTGTGCTGCTTGAATGCCTGGGATTCAAAAGACAAGAACATCTTTGCAACTCAAAATCTTGTACAATCTTGTAATAGCGCTGTGGCTGGAACCGTCTTGAGTATATGCCAGGCTTTTGTGGGGCTGCAACTCATGGGTTTGATTGTGAAGAGCGACACTACCTTGGTTGCTCCTTGGCTTCAACCAGGGTCCTCTTAGCCATGAAAGCAATACCGTGAGATCAGATTCTATTTCTGAAGGATCAGCAGATGTAGACCAATGGAGGTGAATTTTGCATCCAACAAGGGTATGAATCGGTATGAATATACACACATGACTGCAGCTCTTGTGTCGGATTTGTGGATTAAAGTCCTTGCTGTTTAGTCGATCCAACTCAAGGGCATACTACACAAAAAGGATATCATGTCCTTTGAAGATCGCCAGCTTGTGGACACACTGCAAGAAGTGCTTGAGCTGCTTGGGGCCCTGTCCAGGCTCTCGGTGATTTGTCACAGCCGAATCTGTGGTCCCTGCGGCATGACATTTGCAAGCTGCAAGCGCATTTGTCACCCCTGGCTGTCGCAAACACAGACCATTATGGCTTGATATGATCACATATCAGAAATGCTGAGGTTGCATCACTAGCATGAACGAACCCTACACATTTCCGCAGTAGCAACTCGCGCTTGGCTTTTCGATCTAGACATTTGCGAGTGCCAGGCTGGCTTTCACAGCGACATTGCTGGTCGCGGGCCTTTTGATCAGGAAGGTGACAGGAGCATTGCTTCTAGGCCAGGACAGCGTTTCGATTGTTCGGTGGCCCGCCATGCATCGTTTTATGTCGACCTGTGCCAGGAATTTGCTTCACCGCTGCAGCATCATACCTTCTTGGCCTGCCAAATCCTAACCAGGTGTCCTGCACTCGCCGATGCTTGTCCGTGGGACTAAGTAGCAAAGATTCACAGAAGGAGATTCATTCTCATCTCTCTCACACACCCACATGCATGGCATGCCTGGAAGTTCTGGGATCAATGACTTGACGTATGGACTGCAAACTGTTCATTTGGTATCAGGAAGCGTGGCAGCATGGCACAATTTCGTCTTGGTTTGTCTGTCTTGATTTGATGTCAGGATCCGTCCGCTGGTCTGTCAGCCGGTGCAGCCCTTAGTTCTTATGGGCAGAGCCAAATACTCGTGAAACAAACTCACGCACTCCTATGACGCAGCAGCCCTTCATGGAAACGTATCCAGCAGAAGTCAAAACGAGAGTTGACCGATTTCAAATAACCCTCAATCCAGAACAGAGGCTGGTCTAGAAAAGTCAGTCAGAAGAATTTTATTTGTTTATGACTTAGGACCGATATTTATGTCAATCTGTAGAAACTGCTTCCCCCAATTTAAGCTGCACCTGCCACAAGAAATTGCAAGGCCACATAAAGCGTGCTTCAAGCTAACAGTCGCTCCATATGATTCTTCACCACACTGTAATCCGGGTTTTTCCCGAGCCAAATTTGGCCAAATTTGGCAGAATTACGCGGTCGTGTTTTCGACCTGGACTCCCTGCATCTCGGCGTTCTTCTAGGCACTGGCCTGTCTGCCAAGCTCTTTGACTTGGATTTCACTCCCATGCTGGAAAAGCCACAGGCCATTGACAGACATGATAGGCTATCATAATCTATCATAGCGATTTGCATTTCATTTGAAGGTGAAAGTGCCATGTAATCCTAGAGCATGGGCAGCACAAACGGCGAGTGCAAAACAAAGACAGCCCTCAGTCTCACTTTGTCTCAAGGAGTTCGGAACAGCAGTTCTATGCCTTCTTTTCATTGTTGTATTTGACACTGCAGGGGTTGGGACCTCAGATTCTTCGCCATTCGCTTCTGTGAAATTTTTGGCGATAGGGCGGTTTCCAAGGTCCAGCATGGCATTGGCCAACAAGCTGGACTGCTTGACAGACGAGGTTTTTTGCCAGGAGCAAAGTACTGCACTCGGTGGTACTGGGACCAGTATTGAACAAAGTTGAGCTTGGTATTGAACCACTGTTGTTTACTTTTTTTAGTCATTTCTGGGTCTTGCAACTGTTCTTTCCCTTTTTCGCATCTATTCTGAAAGCAGATCACTGTTGAAGCAATGCGTCACAAGTGGGTCTGTCTTGGTACGGATGGCGCCTGCGCCTGACGGTTGTTTGTGACCGTTTGTGTCAGGTCTTGCCTCCCTGCTTAATTTTTCTCCCTACTTGTCTTGCCCTTGTCTGTCTGCTGGTCTGCCTTTGTCTCCCTTCTTTTTCAGTCTTAGAACGCCTCTCAGCTTTATCCCTGCTTGCCTCTGGTCCTATGACTCTACTTGCTCCTTTTGGTGAAATGCAATGCTACAAAAAAGTGTCTGGTCCATCTGTTCAGGGTATATACTAGCGTAGTTTTGTAAGATGGCCTAGTTTGGTCACCTAATACAGATGCAGGTTTGCCAGGATCTCAAGTACGACGAAGGGAATGCTGTAGAATATCCTGCACAAAACATAGATAGTGGCATGCTCCCCTCCGTGTCATTGTTTTTCTCTTCCTGGAAAACCGCTCATTCCTACCAAGCGAGCTCATTGGGGGGAAATTTGGGGCTAACTCTTGACGGGGTCTTCGATGCGGCAAACGCCGTCGAAGTCAACGGATAACGCCATTAGTGGGACATTTTGCTGCAGAAGGTCTCTCAAGGATTTATATGAGACTAGATGAAGATGCATCAGAGACAAGGTACATTTGCACAAAACGTACTTGTTTCATCTTGTTCCTATCGAAATTGGATTTGCAAAGTGCAGTTTCAGTCTACCGGTCTACCTGATTTGCAATGATGCAACTTGAACTGCAAGGATACTTGCTTGGACGGTAACAGTGCCACACATAATAGGGAATCCTGCCCAAGTCTTTTCAATATATCGTGAGAAAACCATTTGTGTAGGTCAATGAAACGCAGTCTTTCATATGAGCCTGAAGTGGAGCACAATTTTTGGTTTCTTCTCAGCTTGGTTTGTTTCCTTGTGTGTGTGTGAATGCATTTGGATGCATTTGGGTCTTTTGGCTGGAGTATAGTCAGGCCCTATGCCAGACCTTCTTTCCCTTTGCTTCCCTTCTTCTCGGCTCAGCTTTCTTCCCCAAAGTTCTCACTTAATATTCCTGTTTAGGTTTGCGGTGGCAAACAATTTGCCATACTAAATCTATTTCGCCATTTAGATTTCTTGATTCGTTTTTCTTCTGTAGTTTGCTGGAGCCCACTCGTGATCGACCATTGTATTTTGAAACTAGTTGAAGTTGGCAGTTTTGGACGGTATTCTATGCGACAAGATCAAATTGTGCAAAGGTATGGATACCTCGGAAGCGCTTTTGGCAGTGGCTTGGGAGCCGTGATGGGCACAAGTCCGGCCAAGAGCTCAGGATTTTGTTAGTCCCAACTTCAATTGCAGAAGCATAGCCACTGCTCTTCCTCAGTCGTTGTTGGGGTGGCTGTGGTGGCTAAGTGTGACGTGGCCGAGGTGATCATTCACAACGAATCTGCGGCTGGAGTTCAAGAAGGTGGTCGAACAGGGCAGTGGTCTCAGCAACAGGTGGCCAAACCAATGAGAAATGTGCTGCAATATGTGGGTATGGATCAATACCTATACCATTTTTAGGGGGATGAACATCCATAAATCCCAGCTATTTTGATGTGAACTACAGGGGTACTATTGGTTTTGACACACTGCCATGTTGCAATATGCTCTTGATGGCAAGCTGCAGCACTTTGCAATCTTCTGTTCGTGCACTGTGGGAATCAAGACCTGAAAGAGGCAGAGAGATTCTGGTCTCAGTTGACATAGTGTACACCTGGGAACTCACCAACTGAAGATTTGAAGTTCTGGCAACTGAGGCTTTGTGCCATGACTACTGCCGTGCTTTTTCTCCTCTCGCCTGTGCTTGTGCCGGTGATTGAGCTCATCCCACCCGAGGTCCCTTGCTGATGCAGCTTGAAGACCGAAACCTATTGGGGGTGTATCATGGGGTACCCCAAGCTCGCCCAAAATTGGTCATTTTGAATGCGGAAAAGATGGGAAACCAATGGTTTGGGGATTTTTTTGGGTACGCCTATTTTAGGAAACAGCCATTCAAGCCCAAAGTTCACAGTTGGTTTGTAGGTTGTCTTCCCCATTGGCAGGCCACAGCGCCTTGCTTGGTGCTTGTTGGAAGCATGATGATGGGACCTGCCAGACACTGAGTCTATGTCACTGGATGCTGGCTGAATAGACTAGTCTGAGTAAACAGATGGGAGGGCGTCATTTTTATGAAGAGATCTCAGTCTTTTTGTAAGGTCAAGGATATTGACTTTGGAGATTTGCGTATCGCGCTCCCGGCATTCCTCACGATTTGCATTACCCCTCTTGCGTTAGGAGCTCAGCATATTTCAAAGACAGGACTGAAAGGACGTTATGAAATGTTATATATAAATGTATTATGAATGTGAAGTCATGAAATGTTATGACTGTGAAGTTTGGGCATCAGCATTTATAAATCTTGAGTTCGGTGTCGAGGGTTTAGATGCAACCTGGAGCGCCTCAGATACTCCATCTCCTTCGGCATTTTCGTGGGCATTGCATCGTACTACGTGCTGGGTTGTGTCCTTTGGCTGGCAGAGGCAGTGACCTCAGTATCAGCTGGATATCAGCTGGTAGCTGCTGGTAGTCTCACTCGATCTCGTTTTACTCTTGAGAAAGTTTCGAGTTGGAAAGCGCTTGATGTCATTGATGTTTGTGGTGTGTCGCACGACGTCACGCAAGGTGGCATCTGTGGGTGGAAAGACCGTACAGCCAAGGCAGAAAGTGTCAGAGGTGAATTTTCAAAAGTACAAAGTGGCTTTGGTTCCACACAACCCTTCACATTATCCTTGAGCTCTTGTGAAACAGATGGGGTTCTCTGTTGATGGCACTCGCCTTTTTCCGGGTTTGCACACAACAGCAGCGGTTATTGAATACATTTCATCCGATTTATCCTGGCAGTTTTCTGGCGATCTCTGGAGATGACGACGAGCTGATTCCAGAGGCACGCCACGACCAGCTTGCCTCTGTGAGGAAAATGCCTACAAGACTGCACATATTGGCAGCAATTTGCACACCTGAATGAGGTACCTTGAGAGTGTGGAATGCATTGGCGCTCGACTGATTGGTAGTGCGTGCAACTTCATTTCTCGGGATTCGGGCCAGGACTGCAGGTTTGAAAGACTTCCAGTTACCAGACGCATGCTTGAGAGCTGACGTTTCGATAAGTTGAAGTTTGAGCAGACCTTAAAACGAGATGGCTGCCAGAAGCATCCAGCCAGAATCCTGGACGCATCGATTGAGTTGCTGGTTCAAAGTGCCAAACTTGGCGAATCAACCGAATCAACACTCAGCATCTCGTTCTGATTTATGTGCATGCCGGCTCATTCGGCCGTGCTGTGTCATTTGAGAGCACGTCGTAGTAGCCAAGCGGGGCCGTGTACAGATTTCATTTGCACTTGTCTGGATCCTGAATCCCAATGATACTTGTCATTAAGGGCAGATATCATATTATCAAGAAAAGATTAAAGTGATGACAAATTGCAAAGCCGAGAAATCACATTTTCCTTGAACGGTAAGATGCTTCCAATTGGGCCGCATGCTGTCTCTTCCGTTTGTGTACCAAGTGAGCAATGGAGTGACAATCTCCCGATGATTCTGTCATTGTGTATACTGAGAATATGACATATGTGCCCATAGTTACTGTACATGCCATGAGTCATGGGGGAAGTTTTCTGCATCTTTCCGTTCTGAAATGTGCTCCTCTGGCCCGGGAACACCTGCTTTTGCCGGCAAACTGTAGATATCTTGACCTCGCATTCCGCGAGAGGGCGCTCTTGATTCTACCTGAAACAGGTAAAAACACTGCCCTGCATGCCCAACCAGAATACCAACGAAGTCACTCGATCGACTTGTCGACTCAATGAGGGCCTGAGCTAATGTTGGAATCTGCCAGATCTGCCAGGTGGTTTGCTTTCCTCACCTGAACACCTGGCACCTATGGGACCTGTCCTCAAACTGTGCTTTTGTCGAGGTATTGGACTTATTACCGCGGATGCTGACGTATCGATATGAGATGTGTGGATGGAACATGTATGGACACAGGTACGTCCGGTATCTAGATATGCAGTCATATTCCGCAGGATTTTTCAAAATCTTGGCTGCTTGCATGTTAGACACGATATATCACGCACAATTGGCTCTCCTTCGTTCACAATCTGTGGGGCCTGAGCAGGAAAAACTGGAATGACAACCACAGATACAAACATAGCAGGGGCTTGGACAGTGTGATCTGCAACCTGCGCGTACTTCACGAGACAAATTAAATGCAGGGCTTGTTCTGTGCCCAGTCTTGATTGTGCCTGCCGATTTAATTCCATTCATGTAGCGGCCGTAAAGGTGTAGCCAAGAAACATTTGAAGTCCACTATGTTTGCAAATTGGCGAGAAAGCCTTGCAAAGTCAAGGAAACCAATGAAACCTTTTGGTTTGCAATTACTCCATGCTCGCTCACCTTGCAATCTAAGTGCTGAACGAACACGCGGTCTAAACATGAAAATGGGAAGGGGAGAACGGCCGAAATAAGAACAGAACGTGCGACGCCAAACTAAACCTTGGTTATACAAAGCTTCACACTGACCAGAGTTGAAGGGTGGCCTAGTTGTGGACCCAATGAGCAGATGGAACAGGTAAGATTTTGAGTTAGCCTGAGAGATGCAACGAGGATTAGTTCTCTAGATCACACATTCATCGCCAGACTATATAGCTGGCGATCAACACTCGTCAAAGCCGACTTGTAGCCTTGCTTTTGACTGAAATGTGCTGGACTGGCCAAACCAAAGAGCATGCGATGTGTTCCTTCCAATGTATGGAATCTGTAGGCCCTCACAGCTGTCCTTGCTGGCCTTTTTGCAGCTACATGGTTTGAGGCGGGTTTGAATGTTTGTAGTGTAGAGCATCGAAGCCAACTGTGAGAAAAAACATATTGTCGGAACAATGGCCGCATGTTGTGGGAATGAACAACTTGTTGTGAGGGTAACAAGAGGTAAGCATCGCCAGTGTGGTAGGATGGGTTCAGATGTGGATGTGATGCCATTTTGTGCTCAAACATCCACATCACCCACGACAAATCTGAAAGACACCCTCCCGACAACAGTCATTGTGGAGGGGGTAGGTCATGGGGAGAGTGTTGGATGCATCAGGCATTGGTACCCACAAGTGAAGTGGGCAGAGTGAAGTCAGCAACCATTGACCTCTTAGCCTCTTAGCCATATTCATCCTGATGGCGTTGCTGGCTTTGACAGCATCCTGGTCCTGCTGCTGCCATCAAAAACACACCCGGCAGATCACCACACTGCCGAGCGGCACCAACGAAGCCAGTGACGCTGAGAGTGACTACAGAAGCAGACTATAGGCAGTCAGAAGGGACCGCGCCCTGTCACCAAGTGCCCCTCCAACATGCCAAAGCCCTCCGACAAGAAGGATGACAAAGGGAAGCGGCTGAGAGTACATGCAATCAGAAGGTGTACATAGACGGACTTTTGCACAGTATCGTTTTGGCTGTCAGATTGAAAATTTGACCGATTTGCTGGCAAACTTTGAGCTGGATCCAGAATTTAGTAGGCTGTGCAACCATCCGCAAAAATGGTGGAGGGTTCTGTGGAGTTGACGCGCACTTGTGGCACCCTAGGATGCGAGCACATCATGGCTTGGGCAGCGGCCTATCCTGTAGACTTGAACAGGGCACTGGCAATGGATTTAGCTTCTGCCATGCACAATGCCGCAAGACTAACTAAACTGTGGTGGTTCTACCCATATCAAACTTTGAAGTGGGCTCAGGAATATACCTCTCAGATGCCGGGACTTGTACATGGGAAAACATCCATCGCTATCAGATCAGAAACCAGACGGAGTTGCCATTCCTGAAAAATGGTTGGACTGTCTCAGATCGAAAGTGATCGCACTCTTCGCCCGCAACCTGCAAGGCAGGTATAGATCTGGATCATGTGGACGAGCTCCAGACGGGCACGCGTGCCACCAAGGTCGGGGCAGGTTACTTCATGCGTGGGCTACCATTGTAAAGGACCCACGAGAGAAGGCAACATCATTGTTTTTGAAAGGGGCACAGCTGGTTTGGGGATGGCCTCATCAGCGCTTGATGGTATGTTTCCAAGGGTTTGCGACGAGCCGGACTTTCATGAAGTGTGCTTAATGACAGATCTGAGTCTTTTCAAAAAAACTATACTGGAGTGGAACAGGATCAAGAAGCTTATGAGGCATTGGAGTCATACCATGCGAAGGGCTTCTTGCAGAAGTTTGAGACCCTTTCTGAAGTTGAGGTGGAGCTCGGGTGCAAGCCAGCCCTTTGCAAACTGGATTGTATTAAAAAGATGAAGTTCAATGCAGACACTGGGCAATACACCTATAAGGCCAGAATCCTACTGGATTGCAAGAGGTCAGGGGGTTTCAAACATGGCAAAGCACACCCAGCCGAAAGATCTGCAACCCTCGATGAAGTTCGTGGCTGTCTGTCAGACAAGGGATCCAAAGAGGATACACTCAGAGGTTTGGTCAATGACTTTTACGCTGCTTCCAGCAATGCTCCAAGGTCGCCGCAATTGAGGGCTGGGAGAGGTACCATACCGTGTGTTACGGAGCATGCGTGTGTCATCGTTGTGCAAATTGGGAGGTTACCGGTCACTCAAAAAACACCTTTCCTGTGCAAAGGATCATCACGTTACTCTGGTTTATGCTGGAAGAAATTTCCAGAAAATGCTCCAGATCGGTTCTTAGAGGGCTTGCTGGCTCCACAAGGTCCATGGATTTCGATGTAGTCAGAAGTGCTCTGCACCTTACAAAGGCACACCTAGAGTTAGATGACCAGGGACCTGCACATCCTAGGGCCATGTTGATTACGGCCACCATTTTTCCATTGAGAGCTGGAAGCTTCCGCATTGGACTTGGCGGACATTTCATTTGAAGAGGCTAAGGTTACTCGGTGCCTACTTGTATGCAAAACGGTCTGGCAAGCAAAAGGCTGCGTCAGATCCTGGGCATGTGTCTGTGACACGCAACTTCCATGTGTAGTCCACACGAGGAGCTAGAGGAGTTCTATCGCTGCACGTTGGGAGCATTCAGCGCAGATTTGCCCTTGTTCCCGTCGCCTTCTGGTGGGTGTGCACGAAACAGGGAGTAGTGAACGCGAGGAAAAAAGCGCTTGAGCAGGTTGCCAGCAACTCATGCAAGGGTGATGGCACTTGGGCTTATAGTGGACATGCGTTCAGAATTACGGCGATACATGGTCTAGACTAGACTGCGTAACCATCAACTTCTGTGTAGGTGGAGCAAAAAAGCCATATTGTCCTATCTTGCCGAATCACCATTGGAAAGATTTGCAGACGGATTGGATCGAGGACTCCTGAAAAACAACGTGCAATACGGGGTTGATGCGAACCAACGTCCCGATTTCAATGATGTTGACGATACGTCTTGTGCTGAAGATATGATGAACGAACTCAAAACCACAAAGGCGAGAATGGATGAACTAAAGCATCAGCTGTCAGACATGCAACGTCAGACGCAAGACAATGCCCAAGCTCTGGAAGGGATAGGTATCATTCTGGACAAGGGAAAAGCATTGGAAGTCTGGTCACGTCCAAGGTCAGACACAAGTCCGTAGTTGATTTGTCAGTAGCCCCTGTACATTGGAAAACTATGTGCGGATGGAATTTTGCGTCTATAAGGCACGTAAAAACTGACCATAGACTGTGCCCAAGTTGCTGAACAACAAATAAATGGAACAGTTGCGCTGTGTTTCAAATGGCCTGCGACCAATTAGGGAAACAATTGTGGCCGGGAGGGATGTCAAGTTGCGCGCGATTGTTGGAATGAACAATTTGTTGTGATGGTAACAAGAAGAAAGCATCGCCAGGGTGGTAGTGTGGGTTCCACGACAAGTTTGAAACCCACCCACCCACAAGCAAACTTCCCAGCTGCGCAGATGTGATTGGGGCTCGTGGTGGGGCCCAATCTTCAGATACCCAAACCAATTTGGGTAAGGCACCCACTAACAACAGATGGGTGGACCAGTTGCGCAGTTTTTCAAATTACTTGCGGCCAACTAGGAAAAACATTGTGGCAGGGGGGAGGGATGTCAAGTTGCACACGAGTGTTGCGACTTAGAATGGTGAAATTCTATGAACCAGTCACGGATGGTTGTTCGTAGCTGAATCTGCATTGCTGTTTGTCTGTAGCGGCTTCATCCGCCAAACATCTCTTGCATCTAGCTCAGTCAGCGCGCAGAAAGAGTTGCAGCTGCTGCATTGCCAACGTGCCGGCAGGGCTGGCGAGATTTGATGATCGATCTACTAGACCCACTTTTTGCAGGGTTCCTCAGACTTGCTACTGCCAATACTCGCATGGAAGAGAACCTAGTGCCAACCGTGCCCTGCTGTGAAATTCCAAGGTTGTCCGCAGTGACACAGACAAGGAACCGCAGTGTGCTCTTGTCCAACTCAAGCGACAAGTGCAAAACCGAACATCCCAAACTCCAGAGCGCAACGTTTTTTTTATAGGTGGACATTTCGATCGAGATGACATGGTCAACACAAACAGGGAACAAGTCAACCTGGGAGGCGCTTCCTGGCAAGCAGAGGGAGACCCTGAGAAGATGCTCCTGGGTGCAATCTCTCAGCTTCCTGCAGTGGCCCAGCAAGTTTTTTTTTGCCGATTGTAGGGTTCAGATCTTGAGATGTTTCATTTGTTCTCCTGAAACCATGTGATGAGCTTCAACTGATTGAGGTGTGCTGCATTGTCTGTGGCGCTGTGGCTATGTGGGACATTATGTTGCATCCGGTGCAGGACTAGACAGTTTTCTCGCACCACAAATTGGAATCATTCATGTGGAGATACCATTGAAATGAGGAGATGAACATCATTCTACCCAGAATCCCAAAGTCTTGGCAAAACCCGTTGCCATGACTTCCTGAAGAAACTTGAGCATCTGATGCAAGCCTCATCCAGGAGGGTCTCTTTGAACTTCCCAGCGACATTATGCAAGGTTTGGATGATGGGCAGGAGCCTGTGGACATCTGAAGGTAGCAAAAATCCAAGTCTTGGTGCAAATGAAGTGAAGCAGCGTGAGATTTCTAGTGATTTGTGGTGACTTTCTTGTGATGGACATCGTTCTGTCTTTCTGTGTAGTGCCACGGCGCCACGGTATGGCCTCTGCCCAGGTTAGCTGATTTGTGGGACCAGAACACCATGCTGCTCCTGAGATGGAAACCTGGCGAAGGTAGAGGTGCTGCACCCAGTTTTACTATCATTGCTAGTATTATTACTATTATTATTATTACTACTTCCATTATGAATACTTTATTATTATTATTTTTTTTTATTATTTTTATTTTTATTGTTATTATTGTTATTATTGTTATTATTGTTATTATTGTTATTATTAAATTATTGTTATTATTGTTATTATTGTTATTATTGTTACTATTGTTACTATTGTTATTGTTATTATTGTTATTATTGTTATTATTGTTATTATTGTTATTATTGTTATCATTACAGAACAGGGGATCAGGGGAGTGCGCTAAATCCGCTACTTTGTGCAAAGCATTCTCTTCATTGGCAAAACCATTGAGCACAATCAATTTCTTCAATGCTGTCTGCACATTGCTCTTCTGCTTTGGCATCCAACTCACTATACAAAACAAAAAACACACAAAAGAAACAAAATAACGAAAAAAACAAAAACAAAAACAAGTCAATGGAGGTCCATGATTGGTTGAGACATAGGGTTAGTTTTTTGTGGTTTTCTCGAGGTTTTCATCAATTTCACTTCCGGCCTTTCCCTGAGATCAAATTTCATCCTCCAGACTTCGTTGTGTCTGTCTTCACATGTCGGCATGCAGGAACCAATCGTCAGAAAGAAAATTAGACTCCTAAAAGGGACCTCTCTGAACTAAAAAATCTATTTTTTTCGTTTTTTTTCCGTTTTCTGGGGGGGAAACCTTATTTTTTATTTTCTAGAAGAGGAAGGCCTGAATTCCTATTTTCTGGAGGTGGTGGCTCTGTTTGTGTAGTTTTCTTCTGACCAAGGAATACCACCATCTTTTCAAAGGAATGAACAAATATATTGCATCCTTTTCAAGGAAACTTGCATAAAGGCATGCTGCACTGTCCTCAAGGAATACCATGGTCCCTTAAAGTGCAACTGCTTATTCAAGAATACCCTTTCAAAATAATGCTATACTTTCTGCAAGGAATACTATACTTCTTCAAATGACAATTCCATGCATTGCGCTTTCTTACAATCATACCATACTCAGCCATACTCTTTCACAAGCACTACTGTGTGTCTTGAAGGCTATTTTATCAAAGGGATGCTACACACTTTAGAAAGGAATATTGTGTATAATTGTATATGTACATACATATTTAATAATATCATACAGTGAATTATGTTATTTGAAAATGATATTGTATTTTCCAAATGAATAATATTTTTTTTTTTGTTTCGAAGGAATATTGCATAACACCATTGTTTAAATCAATATTTCATGAAGCCATCAAGTACTGTCTGAAAGGAATGCCGCTTTTTTGAAAAACACTAATGTATATGCAAATTATATCTTTCAGAAATGTTACCCTTCTCAAAAAGGACTACTACAGAGGTCTCTATGGAAGGGATGACATATTTTTAGAAAATATATGGAAGACAAAACGCACTTGTTCTAAAGGAATGCTATGCACATCTCAGGGTCTTGCTTTGCACTTTCTCAAAGGAATGTTGCCCCCTCTGTAGAAGAATGTTGCATAGAGGTATGCCACAACTTCCTCAAGGAATGCCACATTCTTTTCAAATTTTCAACGATGACTTATGAGAAGCATGCTGTTGCCCGCAAAATCTGAGTTGATACTGTACTAGGGTTTAGAAATACAGCATTTTTCAAGGGAACAGTATGCTTGCCCTTGCAAAACATTCCATATCTCTCTTGGATGTAGGGAGCTCTGTCAGGAAGATGCAGTACTGCTTGGGGACAAAATGAAGTCTTCTGTCAATCAAAAGTGCTGTTTCCTCTTGTTCACGCTTGCTATAAAGACATGCAACATAGAAGCAAACACAACTCTATCATTGAGCATGGCGCAACCGGGCAAAATTTGAATTTCTCTCTGATATTCATTGGCTCAATACAATACAATATTTCATAGCAAAACTGGCTGTATTTTGGCATATTTCTACCAAATTAAATGGTCTCAGCTGTTTGGCGGGTTTGCTTTCAGGTC
>Ga0126342_10008859_pt1 | contig 18020 bp, 13 predicted proteins | sample Cyp1metagenome_FD_92528 | JGI IMG/M metagenome (GOLD analysis project Ga0126342, IMG submission 92528) | Coral microbial communities from Lord Howe Island, Old Settlement Bay, Australia - Cyphastrea 1 metagenome | ecosystem: Host-associated > Invertebrates > Cnidaria > Coral ... | reverse complement strand
TAGCTTCACCACCTGGCGAGCACTGGGATCGGGGGGTAACACAGTTTTTTTGGGGGACAACACATTGAGAAATCATTGATATATATATATTATTATATTATATATATATTATATGATATGTATATATATATAATATAATATATAATAATATATATGTATATATATAAGTACATTGATATTGATATGTATCATAATATATATATATATTTCCAAGTAAAGTTGTATATGAAGATATAGATATCTACTATAGATTTCTTACAAAAACATATGGCAAATCAACTGTTATTTTTTGTAGTATCTACTTAGCCGCTTTTTGAGTGCAGGATGCTATTCCGACAGTCCTTCCATCATCTCTGTGGCCAAACACCTCGCCTGAAATGTGAGTCAGTGTATCGTCATCCCAGCTACGGATACAAATACGTAGAACATGTGGAGGTTTCCATAAATGTGGGTAACTCCAAATGGATGGTTTATACTGGACAATCCCATCTACAAATGGATGAGATTCTGCGGAACATCACCATGCTATATTAAGAGGTACATCACCGAACGAAATTGCTCATTTTCCATAGCTATGTTAGCTGACTGGTGGGACATGGGGCCCCCTATAGTCATGAAAATCGATCCACTCAACCAATGGAAGCCATCCGGATCGCCAACCTCCGGATCACCGTCCGTGAGCAAGACCTGAAAAGGTGACGATTGCGATCTGGATGGTTTACCCTCTGGTAAACATACAAAAAGCTATTAACAATGGCCCAGTCGAAATAGTGGATTGACCCATTTTCATAGCATGGTGGATCTTTCAATAGCTATGTTGTTCGTTTACCAGAGGGTAGCAATGCCCCAAAAAGGCCGTGCTTTCCGCTGGATCTCGGATCTCGCTGGTGATCCCTACCATCCACCATGGCAACACAAAGGGCAGCCACTAATGTGGTACCCCTGCTGGATTGACCATGGAGGATCCGGGCAACTCCACATCGAAATCATATGACATCCGTATCAAATCCAGATCAACTCCCGAAAACCACCATAAATCACCATGAAATCACCATGATTCCCCTTCAATCACCATAAAATCACATAAAATCCATACAAAACCATCTAAAATCCATCTAAAAACCATCTAAAAACCATGTAAAATCCATAGAAAACCACCATTTCTCCCGTGGATTTGTCCCTTTCCCCGGTCTCTCTTTGTCGGTCTCCCCGTGGCCACTGGCCCGGCCTCCTGCGCCTTGGTGCACGAAGCACAGACCAAGCCGGCCAGGCCCAGACCGGCGCCCACCACCAGCACGCGACGACACTGGAAGAGGCGTGGACCTAAAGGCATCCGATGATGGGATGATGGGATTTGATTTATATTTATGGTTTATGATTTATTCTGATTTATTATGATGGAATTAATAGGGATTTGATGGGATTTAATAGGATGATGATGTGGATTTCATAGGGATTTGATGGGGATGATCCAGATTTCGAGGATTATGGATTACTATTATGGGTATGGTCATGGTTACTACTATTATGATTGTGGTCATATTTTTTCTATTATATGATTTGAATGTGTTATATTGTGGTTTATGGGTTTATTATGATTTATTATGGTTATGATAGGGATGGTGATTGGAATGTAATTGAGTAATATGATAGATAATGAGATAGTGATGACATTTAGTGGCACTTTTTGTGCTAGGACTGCTAGGGATGGTGATGAAAGATTGAAGGTAGGCCGATAGTGATTTCAATGATTTCAAGAGGGATTTTCATAGGGACTTACCCTCTGGTAAACTAACATAACTATGGAAAATCACCATTTTCAATGGGAAAACTCACTATAAATGGTCATTTTCAATAGCTATTTTGACATAACCAGAGGGTACTAGGGATTTTAGGATCATCACTATTTGAGAGGGACATTTCATGGAGATCGAAGATCTGAGATTGATATGTCATAGGGATAGTAATGAATGATAGTGAACATGTGATTACTATAATAGTAAGTATCATTGATCAGATATGACATTTCTGAGATTTCATTATATGGCTATGGATCAATACCTATAAATACAATTTTTAGGGGGATGAACATCCATTTTAACCCAGCTATTTTGATGTTCACCAGGGGTACAAGGTTTTGACCCAAATCCATATTGATTTATGTGATAGGGATAGTAATTTGATAGGGATTTCATAGGGATGATCCATGGGATTTTGATGAGTTGAGATCTGGGGATAGAAAAAGATAGTAATATGATATATGGGTTGACACATAAACAGTAACATATATACATATAATAACCATCTGGGTAAATTAAAATATTTCACTAACCTGAATCTTGCGGCCATTCGGGGATAATTCCCCTTACTAACCATGATTTCCAGTGAGGTCGCAGTGAGGTCGTTATAATTTATCCAGAACCATACAATAACCATATCTTAAGTGGATGATTGGAAAAGCATGGGATATGGCAACACTGGAGACAATGAGACAATAAATCTTGGGATTAAATTGGGATTTTTTCTAGGGATATTCATAGGGATTTTGTAAGTTTTTACTTCTTTTAGGGATCTTATGTGTGGATACTGTGGTGGATACCCTCTGGTAAACATACAAAAAACTGATGGGAAAATCACCATGCTATCAATTTGAAAACTCACTATTTCGACTGGGCCATTTTCAATAGCAAACTGTTAGTAAACATACAAAAAACCATGGAAAATCACAACTTTTAACGGGTAAATCAACTATTTCTATGGTCATTTTCAATAGCAAACTGTTAGTTTACCAGAGGGTATAATTCACTGAGATATATCCCCATGATATCCCCATTTCCCTCTGGTCATCAAACGTGGCTAGCTGGGAAACACCGTAGTGTAGGCTTATTGCTGGAAAAACATATCGAACTGAATGGTGGATTGTCCAGGAAGCCACGTGTAATTACCAGGGGTATATCCCATGTTTATAATGATAAAGCAATCATTGTTCCATTCTTATCCCAGTATATAGCCATGAAATAGAACCAATGAAGCCATTATATACCCATAATAATTGTTATATAGCCACTATATTCCCATAATAATTGTGATATAATATATATAGATATATCAATATATATATATATATATATTATACATATATGATATATAGCCAGTTATAGCCATTACATACCCATCATATAGCCAGTTGGTATCCTCAGTTGTGGATCTTCAACATCATGTCGCCGAAAAGTCGGCCACCGGACGTTTCAAGATGTAGGTCGCCAAGGCTTCTTCGGAGGGCGAGATCTTACGTCCGAAGCCGCCATGCATCAACCTGCGAGTTGTGGGGCAACTGGCGGGATTTTCATAGGGATTTCATAGGGATATGGGATATTTTAATGGGATTTCATGGGGATATTTATGGGATTTAATGAGATGTATCGGATTTTTTCATGGGATTTTGATGGGATTTGTTGTTTCGGATCTAGCAGATTGTTGGCTTTCGGCTAGACATGGCTGGACCGTCCCTGTTTTTGACCTATGGCCACATGAGGGCTCCGAAAAAAATCAGCAAATCTTAGATATCCAGCAAACATCATTATGATATATTACGATCAGTCTTGATTCAGCTAGATCTTCATCCAACTCCACATTTTCCATCCGTTTTTTTTCCCTTTTTTTTCGGGCCTACCATGGCCCGGCCTACCCTCTTCCAACCACGTGGCCGCCACACCTGGTCCCAGCACCTTCCAAGGGCTGATAAAATTCCACCTTTTTGCCCGCGCAGTGATAGCTGAGACTTCGGAACGCTACGGCCTGCCCAACGGTGCAGCGAATTTCGGCCCTAGCCCTCCGATGTCGAACAGAAATCGAGTTGTGTCCAATGTCTGCGGTCTGGGGATGTCTTTCATGTAATCCTAGACATGAACATATGTATATATATATACACATCTTTATACACAAAAAGTATATATATATGTATATATATATCTTTATACACATACAATCTACATTGTCTTTGGTACAGTGTATAACTCCAGCTTTCAGATCTTTCAGCGCCTGCTGATCGTCGACAGTTCTGACCTGAAGAATCTGGTGATATTCATGGGATTTACCATTGGAATATTGGGATGATATTGGAATGATAATTGGAATCTGTCTACCAATAATTAATGGGATTTACCAATTTTCCATTTAATTGAGATTTACTTGATGATAATTGGAATATATGAACATGGCTAGCTGGGCAAATTGGTGGTATACCTAGCCCTCTGAAAAATAGTAGTCAGATTGGATCATCATCCCAACTCTTGGGGAAAATAAAATTCATGTTCCAAACCACCAAATATGAGTTCGTCAGTTGGGATGATGAAATTCCCAAGTGAATGGAAATTCATCATCCATTCATGTTCCAAAGCACCAACCAAATGGGATTTACTGGATGATACTTGGAATATCTCGACATGGCTGGGAAATCTCTGAACTAAATGGAGATTTTCTTTGCTGGGAAAAGCAGCTATAACTAAATGGGAGATTATCAATGGCCACGTGAACGGTTCTGGATGGTAAATATGAACTTGTGTCCACATGTATATATCATTATATATCATTATATATCATTATATATCATTATATATCATTATATAATTATATATCATTTATGTTGTTTTCCATGGCTATGTCTTAAATTACCAGGCCGGCTATTCCATATATTTTTTCAATCTTTTCGAAACTTAGTCCCATCCCCCTTATGGATCCAATACGAAACTTCCTAAAACCAGTCGTTCTTTTTTAGGGGGTATTTCAACCCATCTGATATGTGGTTAATATATGGTTAATCTATGGTTATTATATGGTTAATGATGGTTAATAATAATCTGGTTGGTGGTTTCAACCTACCTACCCCTCTGAAAAATGATGGAGTGAGTGAGTGAAAGTCACTTGGGATTTTCTGAGTCATTCCCAACTGTTTCTGGAACATCATTCAAAATTCCATGGTTCCAGTCAGCACCAAGCAGATAGTGAAGGGACCATCATTGGGTTTCAGCCCCTTGAAAATTTTTGGAGCCGATCATCCCATGCCCTTTTTTCTATCCTCAGCGAGATTGCTGGTTTCCATGGTCATGTCAATGGCCATTTCAGGAACCTAAACCGGAGGTACCTATACCATATATAAGGCCTATTTTTTAGGCCTATGTAAGGGAATATCCCCACAAAATATGGCCTTATGAGGTACAGTACCTCCATTTTAGGATCCTGAAATTCCCACTGATCATGGTTGTACCCCACGAACTGGATGGTATATAATGGAACATCCTATTAAAATGGATGATTATACACGGGAATTACTACATTGGTCAATCAATATCTGGTTGGTGGTGCAATTTCACCATCTTGAAAAATCATGGACTTCGTCCATGGGAAGGATGACATCGCATTTATGGAAAATAAAACATGTTTGAAACCACCAACCAGCCATTGGTTTTAATGGAACATTGTCATTAGTTACACTGCTTATACAGGAATATAGCTCATCAATTTTCATACCATCTACCTGAATACATTCTATTGGGACATATCATGGGAATGATTCCGAATGGAATTGGGAGAATGGATGATCATGGGGATTTTCTACCATTATTGACTTTTGTTGGTTACATTTTACATTGCCCCTTTATAGCCTTGGTAAAAATATCAGGCTATTCACCATTTTTGGTTGGTCGAATCCTCATCATTCCTCATCTCATCTCGACATATTCCGCGATTTATATGCCCATGATCATGTGGTAAAGCCAATAATCAACCAGCCCCAACTAGAAATGGGTATATTATTGGCTTATGAAATGTGATATATGCCCCATGAGGTTTATGAAATGTGGCCACTAGTGATAATGAGGTTTATGAAACTGGGTACCCTCTGGTAAACATACAAAAAGCGAACTGGAAGCCATGGCCCAGTCGAAATAGTTGATTTACCCATGAAAATAGCACGATGATTTTCTCCACAATTATGTTACCCTCTGGTAATTTAACATAGCTATGGAAAATCACCATTTTCAATGGGTAAATCCACTATAAATGGCCATTTTCAATAGCTATGTTAGTTTACCAAAGGGTACATTCCTGGGACTTTTTGGGACGGGTATATAACGGGAATGTCGTTTTGGCCATATTTTGGGAGTCGACCAAGCCGAAAAAAAATAAAGTGAGTGGCTAATCTTATTCCTACTAGATTCCCAACATCTGCCGAGGATATTTCCACTGTATTCCCAACAAAAATATCCCCATCAAACGCCGGTTGAATCCCAGAAAAAAACCCGTTCAATCCCATGAAGTACCGTGACTGTATGTGTGTGTATATATATACATCATTTAAGATACCATTAGTATAACTATTTGTTGATTATTAAAATGTATCTAAAAAGATACTTTCAGACATATAAGAAATAGTCTCTTATTTACAAAAGTCTGTTAGTTCACCAAATGGTAAACAAATACCTAACATGTGTTTGTTATAACCATTTGGGTTAACAGAACACATGACTACTTTCAGACACGCCCAAATCGTTGCTTTCTCCGCAGTCGAGCGACGGTCTTCACCTCACGATCGAAAAGGCCCCAATGCGAACGCTCGCCTTGGCCGTTGTGAGCGGCCACATGGAGGGTGGCCAAGAACGGTGGGCTTTTAAGAGGAACACCATTGCCATCTGGTTGGTGGTTTTAACCATCTTGAAAAATATTAGTCAATGGGAAGGATTATCCCATATTATGGAACATAAAACATGTTTGAAACCACCAACCAGCCATTGGTTTCAATGGACAATTGGGACATATCATGGGCATGGAATTGGGATAATGTCGATTTTTGATGGGATGATTATGGAATTGCTGCACTTCGAAAAATTAGACATGGCATTGGGGAACCGCCCATAAAGAGGCATTTAAAATATTTGAATAAGGGAATCATTTATGAAGGAATATTTTCCATTTTCCAGAGGGTAACCAACAATAACGCTACCCATTCATGAATACAGTAAACAAATGAATCATTACGAACTTTAGCCATGAATGTCAGTCATGATTTCAAACATTAATTAACTGGTTGGTGGTTTCAACCTACCCCTCTGAAAAATATGAGTGAGTTCGTCAGTTGGGATTATGAAATTCCTGAATGGAAATTCATCATCCATTCATGTTCCAAAGCACCAAGCAGAAATCAATGCCATTGTATAACCATTTGGATTTTCTTCAGGAACCCAAAAATAATATTCCAACAGCATGATAGTTTCATGATGACGGACTTTTCATCAACAAGAAACATATCGGGGGGGGATCAATCGGATTGCACCAGCAAACTTGGGATATTGGGATCATTGAAACATAGAGGAATCAATCCCCACAAGCCACGTAGCCCGCCATTGTTTCCTCATTTTTCATAGGGTCAAGGAGGAATAATCAAGGTTTTTTTTTTGTGATTTTTTCTACATCATGTTTGGAGAAACATCATCCGGAGGCTAGACCTTGGTTGAATCAAGGCCACCAACCATCAGACTAATCTGGAACGATTGTGAATGTATAGTGGAATTATCCCGATATATAGTTGAATCATTACAATTTACCTATACATTCAGGCTATAGTTGAATCATTAATGTGACATGTGGGTTTGTCTGAAAATAGTGTACCCCTACACCCAATGGTTAATGATCATTATCCCTACTAAATGGCTATAATTGGGGGTATACCCCATTTTCAGACATACTCATGTATGATTATTTCAGCTTAGTGAATCATGATATCTAACTTACCCAGACGACCCAAACATGTTGTAACTCCAATCGACTACACTTCCAATTGGAGACGGTTTACCACTATGGCTGGCTGTCTGAAACAAAAAGGTATCCCCAAATTTGATGATTAAACTCACCATTTTTCTCATCAAAAAGTGGATATTTTGGTGTTTACCCTTCGGTAATTTAACATAGCTATTGAAAATGGCCATTTATAGTGAATTTTCCCATGAAAAATGGTGATTTTCCATAGTTATGTTAGTTTACCAGAGGGTACCCTCCGGTGTCATCAAACATGGCTGGCTGGAAAATACACGATTTCGTTCAGTGATTCCCATTGAAAGCCCCCATTTCTAGGGGATTTCCAGCCAGCCACGTTTGATGACACCGGAGGGTACCCCCGACTTCTGAGTTTCCCACAAGTGACAGCTGGCGACTCGCTCATCCCACGCCATGTAGTGTCACTAAGCCAAAGTGGATTTGCACAAGCATCACACATCATCCAATCTTATCAGTTGAATGGCATGGAATGCTAATGGATGCTCTTGGCTTTTCATATTCATTGAGAACATTTTAGTATCTATATTTCAAAGTAGCAAACTATAGATTGGGGGTGGGAGGAGGTAATGGAGCTGGTGTCATCATGCGAACAAGCCAAACATCTTCATGATGGTCTATTGAAGCTTACAGTTTGCACTTCTTACAACCCCTGTGCAGGTTCTTGTGAGGCGCCATCTTGATGGCAGCTGTGCGAAGCTTTTTCAACGGTCTCACATGGACCATCTGAACCACGTTGAAGGCATGCCAAGAAATTTCAAACGGCAACTTTTTTGATTCATCTACATCCATGAAGACAGCTATTCAATGCAGAGTGTATCCTTCCATTCATCATTCTTACGTAGTGCCAGGGGGAAAACTCTTGATGGGTCTGAAATTCGAGCTCCAAGCGATTGGAATCTCATTTTGTTCAGAAACATGATGAAACTGCCATGTTTGGGGTATACCCCCCATTTTCAGGGCCAAATAGCATGCTGTTAGTATCCGTGATCTCTCCATATCCACAGTATTGTTGGCTTTAAAGTGGTTCCCATGACATCCACTTTCACTCCGCATGAAATCACATAAAACACCCGACATGTTTGGACTATTTTTGATGATTCCCTATGAAATCCCCCATGAAGTCCGTTAAATCAATGGATTGGTGTGACAATTTATAGGAAACCCCCTATATTCCATGGGAAAATCGATGGTTTCCGGTTAAGATTTTCCCAACAAAACTCCATTGATTTCAAACACGCTGTCCTGAGCGAACTTTTCTGTGCTGATCGCTTGGTTTTGCACCTTGTTTCTGGAGGTGAAGATTTCGTCACAATTTGATCTGGGTAAATTATGGTATTTCACTAATTTAGTGATAACTTATCCATATTTAGTGATGTAGAATCATGTAGAATCACTATCTGGGTAAATTTAGTAATTTTTCACTAACCTGAATTACCCAGATAGGTAAGTGAAATATGGGCAATTATCTGGGTAATTATCTGGGTAATTCAGGTTGATTATTATTGTTATTTAAGGGACCTCATCCCCAAATTTCCACTAACCTGAATAGTTCGGCCGTTTGGGGATGATTTCCCTTATACTTATAAACCATGATTCCAGTGAGGGAGAACAGTGAGGTCGGTATAATTTACGCAGATTAATGGTGATGAATTGACATTATTATCATCAGCTGATGTTGATAATCATGAATGATCATTAAACACATGTGTAATCACGTATATAATCATTAATGATAATCATATATAATTATTATATGGTGACAATCCATAGCTGATTAATAGTGATTATATATGATTATCATTGATGATTATCAAATTAATGGTGATGGCTATGTCAAATGCTGATTATCCATTATATAATGGTGATGAATTGTCAGTTTGAAGGATTACCCTATGGTCATTTCTTACAGTTTGCAAACTTGAAAATGGCCCATTGAAATAGTGGATTTACCCATTGATAATGGTGATTTCCCATAGCTATGTTAGTCTACCAGAGGGTATCCATTTTATCCACCATTTTTCAATGAGGAGCGCATCTATAGATGATTTTCGCTGCAAAGCTCCAATTTTTAGTGGATTTTCCATGTGAATCCCATATCTCCCCACTAAGAAGTGGGTTATATATATATATATACTGGTTGGTGGTTTTAACCATCTTGAAAAATATGAAAGTCAATGGCAAGGATGACATCCCATATATGAAATGGAAAATAAAAAATGTTTGAAACCACCAACCAGTATATATATATAATTGATATTTCACCACACTTATGGTATATATCCCAATTTTTGGAAGTAAACATACCACAGTTTTATATCTGAATAATTACCCAAGAACTGTGATGGGCCTGCGTTTGCACGATGCTTTGATCGAACGCCTTTGGCAGGGCAATGTCCAACAACTGCAACCCCCAACCTGGCGGTGCCGTCACCCAACAACTTGGATGACTGGTTGGTACTTGGTGGCTCATCCCACTTAGTAAGTGGATTATAACCCCAGTTATAAATGGGATAAGTAGGCTTAATCCACTTATAATTGGGGTTATACCCCATTTACTAAGTGGGATGAGCCACCAAGTAGTATTATGGATAATGATAGTTATTATGGATATAATGATATATGATATAATCTGCTTGGCGGTATATCGCACTACCCCTCTGAAAAATAATGGAGTTCGTCAGTTGGGATGATGACATTCCCAATTAATATGGAAAGTCATTCAAAATTCCATGGTTCCAGTCAGCACCAAGCAGATAATCCCATTATTAATCCCACTATTAATGCCATTATTAATCTCATTATTAGCCATCATTCATGCAGTAATTAACCATTATTAACCATTGTTAACCATTATTAACCACTATTAACCATTATTAACCATTGTTAACCATTATTAACCATTGTTAACCATTATTAACCATTATTAACCATTATTAACCATTGTTAACCATTATTAACCATTGTTAACCATTATTAACCATTGTTAACCATTATTAACCATTGTTAACCATTATTAACCATTATTCACCATTATTCACCATCATCATGATTGCCCATTTCAGCAGATGATTTTGGGGACACATCCACAATTTCAGGTTGGCGAGATTCCCATGAGTATACTACACTGATGGGCCAACTGGGTTTCTGTCGTTCACCTACATTGCGGGCGCAGGATTCCATCAAATAATAAGGCAAAAAAAACACAATAATAAACAACTTCCGAAGGGTATACCGGATATAGCCCTATTTCGGGTGATTCAAAAATGGCACTACCCTTATATGGTTGGTTACTGCGATGGTTCTTGGGTTAGCGCATCATTATTCCATGAGATTTTGGCCTTGCACCGCCCGGCTGTAACAGGCTGGCATCACACTCTGCATACCTGCGAGAGACCGAGATTCAACACCAACTTCGCGGGTTAGATGTGCAAAAATCACAAAACGCACAGGCTCTGGTGATTTCAGTGAAGTTATGATCCTTTGTGGTTTAACTTGCTCGTTTTGTGACGGAACGAATGATACGAATTTGGTTTTCCGAGGTTTTCATCACCACAACTTTTCCAGAAGCACAACCTTAGGACCTTGACTGCAGATAGCCTGGGCATGGGCTACCCTCTGGTAAACTAACATAGCTATTGAAAATGACCATTTATAAATATTTATAGTGAGTTTTCCCATTAAATATGGTTATTTTCCATAGTTATGTAAACGTTTACCAGAGGGTATCTGCAGTCTCTGGATTCTATAAATCCAAACGCATCCCCTTCGGGGTAGCGATAGCTCACCGTCACCCCATAGGTGGCACGTTCGGTTGAGAACTGCATTCACTTCCCGCTGCATCTGATTGCCGACCTGCAGGAGCGAATGGGTGAGTTCAGCTAGCTTTCAAAGACAAAGACATAGAGGTTTGCTATAAATACCCGGCCTGGTAAACATAGAAAAATCTGATGGGAAAATCACCATGCTATGAAAATGGGTAAATCAACGAACTTTCTATGGGCCAAGGCTTTAGCGAAGTGTTAATGGACCTCTGGGGGCCCTGCTTGCGGCCGATGACGCCAGATCTCACCCATCATCTGGCCCCAAAATCTTATGGGTTTATCATCAGTAAATCTGGGGTCAGATGAAGTAAATCATCAGTAATCCCGGATTAGTGGAATCATCAGTAAGTTTATCACTTTCTCATCATTTCCACACTTACCCCTCAGTAAATGAACACTTCGACCTTGCCAGAAAACGGGGCTGGAAGACTAGTTTCCACAGTTTCCACTCTAAATTGGTCATTTTCAGGGTCCATGTTAATTTACCAGAGGGTTCTTGCAATGATTTTTTGGGCATATCCCGATCCCATTTCAGGCAGCAGAAAAAACGGTGTGACCCAAAATTTCGATCCGTCTGTAGTTCAACGGCATCTTGACATATTGGTAACGCACATGATCCATAGCTATCATATAATGAGTTATCATATAAAATCGCAATGTCCAACAACTGCAACCCCCAACCTGGCAGTGCGACCTATTTGAAGCCCTGGCTTTTAAGTGTCACCCAACAACTTGGATGACTGGTTGGTGGTATTATGGATAATGATAGTTATTATGGATATGGCAGTGTGTCAAAACCCATGGAATCCCCTGTAGTTCACATCAAAATAGCTGGGTGATTTATGGATGTGAATAACCCCCTAAAAATGGTATTTTCATAGGTATTGATCTATTGATCCATAGCCATATAATGCTTTTATTGCCATGTTTTTTTCCGTTGAACTCCCTTTGCTCTTTTTTTTCCTAACCATCCGTATTACCCATCCGTTGCACTGAATGGAGCCACAAGATGAGCAGTGTTCAAAACCTGTCATTCCATCTGGTTGGTTAATAGTTCATAGGGATTCCCCCATTGGATTCTGTAAAAATCTCCAATCTATTGCTGGTTGGTGGTGCAATTTCACCATCTTGAAAAATGATGGAGTTCGTCAATGGGAAGGATGACATCCCATATATGAAATGGAAAATAAAAAATGTTTGAAACCACCAACCAGATTGGGTAATATCATCCCCGAACTAATCATCAAGCAGGGATTTTGAACGCTCATATAACCATGGCCAATCAGCCAGGTACGCCATCACCAGATACGCTCAGATACGCCTGATCTGGTGAACGTAGATCATCCCATACCCTCAGGATTTTGGAGTATTGATATCCATCCAAGATACCTATGGTTAGAGTTGGTTACCAATGGTTACTATAACCTGGTTGGTGGTATACCTACCTACCCCTCTGAAAAAATATGAGTCAGTTGGGATCATGAAATTCCCAACTGAATGGAAAAATAAAATTCATGTTCCAAACCACCAACCAGATAACCAATGGTTACCAAATCATACCTCAGTTGATTGACCAACCCTTGCTGTGAGTTTCGCACCTCCTTTCGCTGGTCCCAGAGCTGGTACGCTTCGTAATCTGCGGCCACCTGGCGATCAATTTCGCCAGTCGCTGGAGCCTTCAGTATCTGAAAAAAAACAGAATACATATGCAATGTGGGGCCCCCAAGATAGCTAAGTTGGTTTATAACTCCAATTTCACTATGGTTTATGGTACTTATAACTATAGTTAATGGGGTTTATAAACCAACTTATAACTGGGGGGCACCATCCTGTATGGAGGTTTCCATAAATCGGGGTACCCCCAAATGGATGGTTGATAATGGAAACTGCTATTAAAATGGATGATTTGGGGATAGCCCTATTTCAGGAAACCTCCATATAGTTTGGTCAAGTTTTAAACACTCGAAAAAAAAAAAACTTGTCGAAAGCGATGAAAGTGGAACCTTCCCCATTTTTCGGAAAAAACGGCCACATCTCAATGGATTGGTTTAAGGGAAAATCTGAACCGGAAACCATGGTTTTTACCATCAAATATAGGTCTTTCCTGTAAATTTTCCCATCATCCAATTCTATGAACATCTAAAGGTGGCAGCTAACCCCCTATGGAATCCATGGTTTTCCGAGGCTGTGCCTTGATGACGCTCTCCCGGATGGTGCTCACAAAGAAGTTCTGCGCGATTGGTGGTCGGTCCAAGAAATTGCGAAAATTTGCAGGAAAGATCCATTGGAATAGTTGGTATGTTTAGATAGATCGATCTATCTAATCTAATCTAATCTAAGTACTAATCTAATCTAATCTAATCTAATCTAATCTATCTATCTAACCCCCAACAAGATAGAACAGTCTTTCATCACTAGGACTTAGTAGGTTTTAGTTGCTATACTGTTTGAGTACTAAGACGGATTTTCAAATTCCCCTGTTCAGGCTGAATTCGACCAAACCTGGAAGTCGACATTGAACTCAGTGTAGAGCTTTCCAACCTCGGGTTGGAACTGATAGCGCCAATGGTCAGCTGGCTTTTCTTAGCTCCAAATCCTTCGGAGATATTGAGACTGTTTACTCATCCTAGGCTAAACGTTTACAAAAAGATCTAGAAACCCCATGGGTTTGCGAAAAATGATCAAACATATGGTGCTTCTTCCACATCTATGTGAGTTTTCCAGCACTTCTCCCTAGAGTATAAACACCAAAAAAAACAGGATGGTGCCCACCAGTTATGTTGGTTTATAAACCCCATTAATCTGGGTAAATTATAATATTTCACTAACCTGAATTAATGCCATTTGGGGATGATTTCCCTTATTAACCATGATTTCCAGTGAGGTCGCAGTGAGGTCGTTATAATTTACCCAGATTAATTAACTAAGATTAAAGAACAGCTCCACGTCGGATTTCCCATAATTGGATCATAGCCCTGGCCACACATCGACCACGGCTTGGCCGACTTGGCAGCTCAATGTTCATCAGATTTTCTGTGGGATTTCTGGGCGATACCCTCTGGTAATTTGTTACATAGCTATTGAAAATGGCCATTTATAGTGGATTTTCCCATTAAAAATGGTGATTTTCCATAGTTATGTGACAGTTTACCAGGCCGGGTAAATGACATCGCCAAGACCTGATTTTTGATGGTGAAACCGGTGAAACCATGTTGCCCCGTAGTATCACCCAGATTTTCCACACATTTTGTGCCTCAGAATCCACCGTTAAAGGCAGGCGCCTGCGCTTCTTTCAGGCGGTACTGCAATGAAACCTGCGGCTGGGACCATCCGCGGATCCCAAAAACAAATGAGTGGATTTTCCCATGAAAAATGGTGATTTTCCATAGCTATGTTAAATTACCAGAGGGTACCCAATATGTTTGGAATGATCATAATCATCAACCCATATTAATTGGAATATGTTCATATCAATTACCGGTATGGGGTTAAAAAATTGGTTTACCATGGGATTTACCAAATGATCATGATCATTTGGGGATTGTTGGAAATATGTTGGTTGATATGGGAAATCTTATGGCCAAGTCTGACTTCCTGGATATGCATAGCCGGCATCAAAATCGCTAAGAATCAAGGTGAAAAATCTCCCATCAATAGGGGTGCTTGCACCCCCCCATTTTCCATGAAAAAACGTGATTTTCCCCAGTATTTGATGTCTGCAAGTCCAGGTGCCCTCTGGTAATGAAAGATAGCAACAGAAAATCCACCATTTATAGATTATAGATCGTTTTTTGCATGAACACATGCATTTAAGTTCAGGGATGTTCCGTTGCTATGATGCTATGGTTGATTCTCCCATGATATTCCCATCAATTTGATGTCCTTTTGGTAAAAATAGAGGGGCCGGGAGCTGGTATACCATATCATCATTTACCTTTAACTTAAAGGGGGTTCTTCAAAGCCCTCTATTCATCAACCAATGGGACATTGAAAAACATCTCTGGTTCTGAAACATACAAAAAACTGATGGTTAAAATCACCATAGAAATAGTTGAATTATGTTGAATTATCCATTTATGACAATAGTGATTTTCCATAAAATGACATTCCCAAATTTCTATCCATCGTAAATTTCATGAAAAACAATCAACATTTTCATCCCCCACGACGAAAAATGACCTTTAGATCAACATTTTAAATCATGAAAAATCCCATGAACTCCCACGAAATGCATGGTTTGTTGATGGTTAAACCTCCATTTTTTTTAAAAAAAAAACCAAACAATTACCATCTGGTTATGACATTCACAGTTCGCCATGGAACATCACCATGTTTAAGAACGGTAAACCATCTATTTCTATGGGTCATTTCCCATGGCTATGTTAAATAACCAGAGGGTAAATCCCATGAAACTTCCATTAAACCACCATTTTATCACCATGAAAAACCCTATCAAATCACCATCAAAATCATTGACTCATCTTCCCATGATGTTCCCATTATTCCCATGGATATTGTATCATATTCCCATTAATGTTCCATTCATGTCCTATTCAATCATCTTAAATCACCATTAATGGGAAGATGATATAAAGTTGATTTGGATTAAATCACCATTTATGGGAATATTTTTATCACCACTAAAATATCATGGGAACATGAATTTAAATCATCTTAAATCACCTTCTATTCTTTTACCCAACGGCGTTGGACGTAAACCCACGCTTCCAGGCCTCCAGATTTAAGGCGAGACCTTCTTTGGTCCTGGGAATTTCATGGTGATCCAGGCTTTTTCATGGGGGTTCAATGGGTATTGGATTGGGGATTAATGTTTTTTTTTAATGAAATTTACAATGGATAGAAATGTGATATATACCACTATATATACCACATATATAAATTCAGATTGGATGATTTGATGGGATTTGATGGGTTTTTTTTCTGGGGGTCGAATGGGATTCATGGGATGCAAGAGGGATTTTTCAAAAGGGAAATACAAATAAATCTCTCCAAAGACATTGGGAACTGAATGGAGTTTAGGGGTTGAATCTTCCAAGAATTATGGATTTCATCAGCAAACATTTCATTTTTTGAGAGCTCGAAGTCAGTCCTTACAATTCTTGGGGGCATATTTGTTGATGGAAACAACATTTGAACATTTTGTGATGACCTACTATCACTGGCCATATCAGGAACCGATTTTAAATGGGAGGTACCGATTCCATATATTTTTGGCCTATATATATCAAGCCTAAATTTCAGGGGATATACCATGATATATCTCCAATTCATATGGCCCAAAATATGGTACTTACTAACGTACCTCCATGTATTGGATCCTGGAGATCTCCCATTGAATTCTAAATCATCTTAAATCACCATTAATTCCCATTTTAGAATGGTACAGCAGTTCCATTTTATTGATCAATGCGAATCTGGGGGAAAAACATATGATATATTCATCATCCCCGATACCCATTGGATCCTGGAGATCTCCCATTGATGACGATCGTCGGATTGGATAGGATCGTTTATGTGTGAGAAATCCCATACCCGGCCTGGTAAACATACAAAAAACCATCAAAAGTCACCATTTTTAATAGGTAAACCATCTATAAATGGGCCATTTTCAATAGCAAACTGTTAGTCATTTTCAAAAGTATCAAAAATCACCATGCTATCAATGGGTAAATCCACTATTTCGACTGGGCCATTTTCAATAGCTATGTTAAATTACCAGAGGGTATATCCCATGAGTATTCCATAAGTACTCTCTGGTTATTTAACATTGGAAAACGGCCCATTCATGACAATTATGATGTGCCTATTCAAAATGCTGATTTTTCAGTTCGCTACATTAAATAACCAAAGGGTATTCAACAATCCGATGATTTTGGGGTTGGTAAATGTCCTGGCTATTGGGGATTTTGAACGTCATTATACATATATATATAGTTATACCCATTATAAACCACTATATATACCACTATATATACCACTATATATACCACTATATATACCACTATATATACCACTATATATACCACTATATATACCACTATATACCCATATTATATCCATTAAGATACCCATGATATACCACTATATGGTCTCTAGAAAATCACCACAAATCATCATTAATCCCCAGCAATCACCTTTCAGCTAATAGCAGGCAGTAATCGCATGACCATCCCTCTGACATCCCATATTCCTTATATGGCTCTGCGTCAAAACCCCACCTAACGCGAAGCCAAAAAAATAGCTGGTGTGTATTTTCATGTTTATGCCACTAAAATTGATCATAAAAGGTTTTAAACAGGTTTTGACCCACCCACATATGTTTCCTTCTTCACCATATTATATATATAT
>Ga0126342_10008858_pt1 | contig 18021 bp, 14 predicted proteins | sample Cyp1metagenome_FD_92528 | JGI IMG/M metagenome (GOLD analysis project Ga0126342, IMG submission 92528) | Coral microbial communities from Lord Howe Island, Old Settlement Bay, Australia - Cyphastrea 1 metagenome | ecosystem: Host-associated > Invertebrates > Cnidaria > Coral ... | reverse complement strand
TCACTCGCCTCACTCCTTTTGGCCAGACTGCGCGTTGCACTCAGCTTGTTTGAGAAAAGTTCTGCTGAACACTTGGAGTACATCCATTGCTTTGGATGGTAAACGGAAATTGCAGCAGTAACCACATCCCAACTTCAAAATGTCATCCCAAATCCCTTATCCTTTAAGGACCTGGGCCACCAAAGCTGCTATCTTGTCGGTCAGCTCGGTGGGGTAGGGCTGAGCGCGAAGGGTCCAAAAGACCCCTTTTTCGTCTCGTCCTGCCAGCCGCAAGTGTGGCCGTTTGGAACGTGAACAGTTGCTGTGAAAGGGTTGGCACTGTAAAGCAGCAGAAGACAAATCCAAGTAGTTGAACAGCAACTGTGTGGGTTTACGCCATGGTTCGCCAAATTGACAATAGTCCAAATGAATAATGTGTGGTGAATATGTGCGTAAAAATCGCTGAATAGGAGGCATCAGCCATGCCATGCTCGACAATGGGTTCTCCAAGACATATGGTATTCGATACTTCTCACAGAGTCGCAGCAAACGAATAGTGAAATATAGCAGAGCATTACCAGTATCCACTTTGTTTTTGTCTGCAAAGGAAAGGTCAGGAAGGCCCCAAAGGTAGTCATCTGTACGAATTGGACCTGGGCCTCTGCCATCCCACTTCCGTGCTCGTGAGAAAGAGGTGCAAGGCATACCACACCACACAAAAGACACTCTTCCAGTACGAACCAAATTGAATAAACGATGTTCCAGTTTACTGTCCAAAACATTATGGAAAGGAGAAATGCATATATCAACAGGAAAAGCTTGTATGCCACGTTGCTGCAAGGATTTTGTGATACGTGCTGTACCCGCGAAAACTTCCAAACCAAAGCTATGAGGAAGACATGTACTTGTAGCTACATCTTGCGTTTCACCGCCACTCCGAAGCTTCGTGCTTGAACTTCTCCCTTGAAAGCTTTCTCCATGTTCCTTACTGACCATTGACAAAATGCCAAACCTCCTGGTAACAACTGGTTCATGAGCTGTTGAATCTTGCCCACCTTCGTGTATCTGCGGACGCTGGCATCTGTTTGCCAACGCCCTCGGGCTTTGACTCCTTGGTAACTTCGTGTCCCTGCATTTAGATCCTCGGCTGCACCTCCGTGACGGAGTTGGTATGGATGGAGGTTGGGCACTCCCATCATGCTGGCTACTGTCACAAACTCCTTCCGATACTCCTCTGCACTGAAGTCGAACAGTCTTGAGTCCTTGCTCTTCCTCAACTTGGCCATCTGATGAAGCAGGGGACCCAACCATTTGCGATCCTTGGAGTCCAGGGGGATGCTGTTGTCGAAGATGCCCACTTTGTCGGGTCGCAGCTCGTCGAAAGGTCTTACCACTATGGCATACCATTGATACTGTTTCCCCCCTCCTTTGATCGGAGGGACTAGGCTCTTCACCGTCAGGTCTATCCCTTCCCCAGGCCTCATGTAGGTGTCGAAGTCCATGATCATCTTCAAAGCCTTCGTGCGATGGCCCCGATGCAGCATAGTCATCGCCATGCCAAACACCAAGACCATGGGGACTGGAATTCTGCTCTCGGGTGGAACCTCTTTTCTCCACCCCCTCAGTGCTTTCCGAGATCTCACCATCTTCCCTTTCAAAGTGCAGTGATGATATTCTATGCTTGCAAGGATCTTTTCTCCCTCGTTCATGCCCTTTCCTTCTAGGTACAACTGATCCATAAATTCGGCCAAGTGGTCGTCTGTGGATTCGTTTGGAGGAAGCGGCAAACCTTCCGCCCTGCAGAAATTCTGAAACTTCTGGTAAGTAGCCCTTGACACTGAGCATCTCTCGAGGGTGGTCAGTCGACTCTGCTTGGCCAACGCTTCCGCCTCCAAGGACACTGCTCTTGCTTTCGCCATCACCCTCAAGGGTTTGTGAGCCTGACTGGCTCGAGTTTGCTCCCCCTTCACCTGAAGATTCTTTTGCTTCTGCTTGGTACTCTTCTGAATCACCTTGATCACACCTGGCGCCTTCAACACTCTCCCAGCTTTCGTCACCTTCTGCGTAGTTGCCAATCTCACCATCGGCTTGGGTTTGGACTGAACGCTTGGAGTATGCACATGGGGTTTGGTAAGCACCCGCTGCGATCTGACCGCGGGACGGCCCATCTGCCACATTCCTCTCAGATGGAACCCATCTCACTCGAACAGAGAAGCCACCGGCCAAACAAAGTGCTGAAAGTTGTTGCATACATCTCAACATCTTGAAGTTGCATGCTCGCCCTTTGTTTACCGCCATGCACAATGCGAAACTATCCAATAAAACCAGATGTCGTTGTCCCCTGGATGAAGAACTCCTAGTCAACCTCTTAATAGCCAAAACTAAAGCTCTTCCCTCTTTCACTGTAATATGCTCACCAGTGTTAGACCAACGACCCATAAGTTTTGTTTGCCAAGCTGAAGGTTCGGTTACATCTAAAGGTACCTCTGGGAAATAGTTGTTGTAACTGTACATATCCTTAATATCACCCTCACTCTTTGAAGCCCTAGCAGTCCGCGGGTCTCCCACCACATCCAGTCCTTGGGCTCTCTCACGTGGTCGCCAAAGGCTGGGCTCAAGGTGCTTGAACCTCCAACGGTCCTGCCAGGATCCAAGCTCATGCACTCGGTCTTTCTCCAAGTGCCGTTGGCATACTCCATATCCTTCCGGACTAGAATCTGAGCATGATATAGTAGTACCCCATGGCCTTTTCATCTCTCCTACAAGCAATGGTACCAATCCAATAAAAGTGAGAACTTCTTGACGTTCCTTCTTGTTCAGAGGCCGTGGTATGGGAGCAGCTTCCACATAGTCGTACAAGCTACGAAAAATGCACATGCCATATCGATTGATTGTACAAATAGTCATAGCGTGTCCTAAAAGACGTTGCAACACTACCCAATCCACTGGTCCCTCCAAAAGGCTCTCGAAAGCAAGAATCACATTCCAAGCCCTGCTTGGAGTTGGCTTGACCTTGCCATTTTTGCCATCAATGATCCCACCAAGTGTGGGGAAAAAGGAACTAGCTTCTGCATCCTCATGCAAAGTAAAACCCAAACCAGTGAGATCCTCACACATGCGATCCTTTCCCCTCTGACAGCTCTCCTGATCAAGCGACATGCAATGCACGTTGTCACAATACGGCATCGCAGCAACCTGGCTTCCGGACAGCTAGGGTGAGGGGTATCCATCTAAAATCAATTGACTTCGATCACATTGGAGGGCTCGCAGTGCTGATTGTTCGTGCATCTTCTGGATGAGATAGAAGCTCCAAGAAAACCCCATAGGCAACACAGTAATACAAGGTGATATACGTCCAAACTCATTGCAAGTAAATTCATCACCAAAAATACTATGTGCTTCACTTGAAGTAATATCCGAGAGAAGGCAGAAAAAATTGGAGAACTCCGATGAAATCCTAGCAGCATAGAAGCAATCCTGTATATCTGACCCACTAACGAACAAAGTTTGATCCTTCTCCAACACCATCTCAGAAACCGCAGCTAAAGAACCAAGCTCGCAGTGTGGTGGCTCTTTGAATTGCAAGTTCACCTGCCTACAATCCAATATGAGTCGTTGTCTAGGACAAAGAGTATCACCAACAAGCTTGGGTTTCTTTGACACACTAAAAGCGCCAACTCGTCCCCTGCAGACTGAGGTAGTGCCAAGGATACCACATGAGTTCAAGTGTTTGAGAAAGGCAATGTAGGTAGGACGATGGGCAAGAGAGGGATCATTGTAAGGTTTTATTTTGTAAGCATCATCACAAATAGAGCTCCATGTGCTTGCGTCTTGTAACATCCAATGTTCAAAGTCATGTACCATCATCTCTAGCGGCCCCTCTAAGGATCCATCCAAATTGACACCCGCTACCGACCCCCTAGGTAAAGAGAGTTGGCTAATCTGCATGTCTACCACATCTCCAACTCCAACTTCAGGCTCACAATACCCTCCGCTGGATGCCCTGAGCGCCTGAAGGGCTCTTGAGCGGCTTGCTGCAGGAGGCGGAGCACCAAAGGCAGAGACACTTTCGACTATGCTTCTGATACACTCACGTTGACCTTGGGGAAGTGAAGATATGTTTGCAACCTCACCGCCACAAGGACCACTCCTACCAAAGTAAAGTGAATTCATTGCACCGATGGCCATGTTCACACGCTCTCTGATGTGCTCACGACGATGCAATCTCTGTCGCACAGAAGAACACGCTTGCCCAGCAATGTCCCCAGCCCCTTTGAGGGTGGGGAGAGGAAAGAGACTTCTTTGCCTCCCATCCTCACAGACCGGCTCATGAAAAATTCTGCTGCGCCACTTGCGAACCATCGCACAAAACTGAAGCCAGCTGTATGCACAAGGCAATCAACAAAGGGGACCCCCAGTTGGCCTACTTGGCCTGGCCCCCTCCGCCTTTTGGCTCGGCTTTCGGGGGCTGAAAAGGCTTGCCACCACGACCCTTTCCTTTGTATTCACCTTGCTTGCGGCGCTCTTTCATGATCATGCTTTCTTGATGCATTCGATCAGCAACGTGTTTGACCAACTCGGGCACGACAATCGCTCCACCAGGTCGGTGAGTGGTCCCCATATAGTGGTCGGAACCTTCATACGATGGAGCACTGGGGTTATACGAATGTGCATCTGCCAACAGCTGTCGCCTTCGAACAAGGAGCTCAAATGATGCTAGATTGCAGATGTTGAGAGAATCATATCCCACAGCTAAGTCGGTTGCTCGAGCCAACACTTCATCCTCGTGGATAGCACGATCACCATCCGGAATTTTGGATTGCTGCACCCAAGCAAGGTGCTGTCCGAAGGCTGATTCAGACACACTGCATACTGCCTTAAGGTAAGGCAGTGTGGTGCGTGGTTCCAGTGGGAAGTCCTCGAATTCCACCTGGGCCATCTCAAGCACCGTGTCCTTGAACTGCCTGGATCTGCTTCCATTCACTCCGAACTTCACTTCCAGAGTGCGAACATCATCACATGCACTGATGTCTTCTCCTTCAAGTGCTTCACTTTTTCTAGCCAACTCAATCCTTTTCTCACAAAAGCTGCCAATGCTGTCAACTGGGGTCTGGTAGATCAAAGTGGGACGGGTGTTCCCTTCACCATCTTCTATCTGAGCTAGCCCATACGAACCATCTTGAAGAAAACCTGCTGGAGGTACTATCTGCTCTCCAATGCGTTTACCCGGTAGCCACTCCGCCAGAACCCAAACGACCTGGTTTGGTGCAGGGGCAGCCGCAACTGCCAAGCCAAGTCTCAATCGCTCAGCTTCGACCGCTCTCCGGCCAGCAGTGAGAATGGCATTGAGCTGAGCAACCGTAAGTGGGGCAAAACCATAAACTTCTCCTGGAACAACCCCATGCGGCAATGAGCCATCATCCGGCCCGATGTGGAATCCCACCAATTCTGGGTTTGATCCATCCAGTGTCTCAATGTATTCGTCTCCATCGGGGGTACGAATCAAGTGGTCAAACCCTTGAATGTGCCCCAAAACCAGACGGGTGTGAACGCAAGGAGGAGCCTCCCCATAATTGAGGTAACACAACTGCCCTGCTTGCAGAGCCATGCCCACTAGCCAGTGATGGCCAACCCACGGGCTGCTCCGTGGACTCCTTGGCCCTTACTTTTGCCCTTGATGTTCACCTGAAATTCTCTAGCGGTCCCCGATGAACTTTCCCGTAAAGTAACCTTGCAAACCAAAGCCACGTTACTCAGAACCACCACCGTAACCACCGCAATTGCCAGAAGGATCCCCCACAAAGAGCTGCTCTGGCCAGAAACGTTGTGCTCCACGATGGGGGCACCACTCCACTGGCACTGGCAGTGACAAGCTGGAGGATCTACCTTAGCCTCACTCTGGCCTCGAAGCCAGAAACCAGCTGAAAAGCCAACCAGCCCTGCAATGGCGTGCCACTGGTCCATAGCACGGGAATCCCACTAGTTAGAACCCTTGAATATAAAGACGGCCAACATGGATGCTCAATCGATAGACACTTCATCAAAGACCTGCAGAGCAGTGGGTATATATATATATATGTATATATCCAAAGCTGTCATGACAATTATGACAGTCCAAAAGCCACAGGCAGCTGTGTCCACCTGTGGCAGCCAGTCCTCGAAGGTGGAGGATGGTAGCAGTCCTGCTGCCGGCCTTGGTTACCCGTAATCAAACATGGCTGGAAAGTCACCCATTTGTACATGATTTTCCTATTAATTTCAGGAGCCTAAAATGGAGGTACTGTACCATATAAGATATATAAGGATATATAAGGCAAAAATTAAAGGAGGTTCCCTTACAAAGCCGTTGATTTTCCCCTATGAAGCTGGGCCGTTGAAAATGGGCATCCGATTTTCAGAAGCCACATCATGACATGACACTGCGCCAAGTTGCCATTGGCAAACCCCCATTCGCTGTGCTTTTGTCATGGCCTCTGTCACCTTCGTATAGCACCCGTGCTGGCCATGCAAAACGCTGTGGCAGCTCTGATTTCCCACGTGGAACGGGATCGAAGCTGAAGCTTCACGGACAGTATGGTCCCCATAACGGGTCCTGGACGACTGGGTCAATTAATATCAATCAACGAATGTCAATGAGAGGCCTATGATGAGGCCAAAACATAAAATATATTAATTATTTTTTATTTTATCAACATCCTCCAATTCCAATAGATATTCTAATAGCTACAGCCACTAGCCACTCCGTTATCCACGTCTCCTCCTTGCGAAGGCATAGAGCCGGTAGCTGCCGGGCTTTAGGAGCTGAGTTTGGACAATACCACGGTAGCCGTTCTTGCAGTAAAAAACGGCATTGGGAATGATGTGCATCGGCTTCTCGGGCACATTGCCATCGGATTTGCGGTTCACAGTCGTCTCCTAGGCGCGAAGCCACAACGCATTCATTTCTCCGTCTGTAGGTTTGTGGATTGTTTTATTCTATCTGGGTGTGCATATGTGGGGTGTGTGTGTGTGCGCGCGCAGGTAAATACCTGCCGGCCACTCTCTCTCTCTCTCTCTCTCTCTCTCTCAGTCTATGCATGTGTGCTGATTCATCTGTGTGATTTTTCAGTGCATTCAGTTGCATTTCACGATACCATTGACAGTTGACCTGGGGAAGAACGAATCAAGCTTTTGGACTAGCTGCTGGAGCAACATACCAGTTCATCCAAATGTTCCCTTCAGCTTCATCAGGCGTCGCCTCAGCCGCAGGAGGCTCAGGTGATGAGGACCACGTGAAAGAAACCTGCACCTGGATTCAATGCTCCTCAAAAGATTATATTTCGAAATGCGAGTTTTTGCTACTAGAGTCGGCAAATCAGTTTGTTTCTCTAACCCTCAGCCTGCTAGGAACCTTCCAGGCCCCGATTTCCCTGGTCAAGCTGCCACAATCTTCAGATCCACCGGCACCTGCGCACCCTGATGCGCATTGAAGCCCAGGACCGGATTTCCAGATGTTCCATTGGGGCTCCAAATGATGACATTCTCCAGGTGAATCCTGCACAGTTCAATGAGCCCCCAGACACCTTGGGCCATAGATATTACCTATCTTCCAAACCTACCAGGTTTCCCTGCGCCTCAACTTCATGGGCCACGCCCAATCTGGACTGATCTCATCCAGCATGGGCTGCAAAACATCGTTCAGGTATCCTGTCAGCCACGGGCAAAACTTTGCCCTGAAAACTGCCGCCAAGAAAATTGGTTCTCCCCTACTCAAGTAAACGTTTCGCGGACTTATTGCATCTTGGGATATCTCAAAAACTCCCCCCCCAAAAGAAATGGCCAAGTCACCACTCGGAATGCCACCAGCTTCAGTCCAGGTGTCCAGCAAACCGAACCAAGTACCGGTCTTCTCCCACTTCCAGCCCCAAAGGAAAGCGAAAAAACCAACGCAGCGGTCCTGGGCGCCATGGCATGACGGGCTGTAGCTGCCAGCGGTTGCAGCTTGGTAATCTACCAATGGAATAATGTAAATCTAAAACAAATTGGAAGCTCGGGCCCGTCATTGCCAATAGACGTAGTAAACCAAATCATGAATGATCCTCAATATCACCAGAAATGTTTGGGTTAATAATACCATCCCCAAATGGGTATTGTTTATAACTAGGTTTTCCCACTTTTTGTTTATGACTGAGTTTACCACATGAAAATCCGCAAATCTTGAACCCAGCGACATCCAGCTTGCATCTGTGAAGGCCATTGAAGATGAACTGCCCCTTGCGGGTGGAAGTCCTAAAGTTAAGCCCGGATGCCGAGGCAGCCGATGTTCCATTCCACAATGGAAATATATGAAATAAGCTTCGGTGGTATCCCCAACAGCCGCAACGTTGAATTTTTACAAATCTTTCTGAAGCGTGCTGCGAAGCCAAGCGCTGGAAACACCTCAGCTGGGTTTCCGTCAATTAAATTGCCGCAAATCCTGTTGAACCTGACCTCGCTCTGCACCAAAGCCTCCCACACCTTCTCCGGAACCTTCTCCGGAACCTTCTCCCGAACCCTGTTGACCCTGACCGCTGCACCAAAGCCTCCAGGAACCATTTCCGGAACCTTCTCCGGAACCTGATCCAGAACCCTGTTGAACTTGACCTGGCTCTGCACTAAAGCCTCCCAGACCTTCTCCGGAACCTTCTCCGGAATCTGTTGAACATGCCCTGGCTCTGCACCAAAGCCTCCTGGAACTTTCTCCGGAACCCTGTTCAACCTGACCTGGCTCTGCACCAAAGCTTCTCAAACCTTCTCCGGAAACTTGTTAAGAATCCTGTCCAAAGCCTCCCGGAACCTTCTCCGGAACCTTCTTCGGAACCCTGTTGAACCTGACCTGGCTTTGCACCAAAGCCTCCCGCACCGGAACCTTCTCCCGAACCTTCTCCGGAACCCTGTTGAACCTGGCCTGGCTCTGCACCAAAGCCTCCCACGCCTTCTCCGGAACCTTCTCCGGAACCTTCTCCGGAACCTTCTCCCGATGACCTGGCGCTGCACCAAAGCCTCCAGGAACCTTTTCCGGAACCTGACCTGGCTCTGCACCAAAGCCTCCCAGACCTTCTCCAGAACCCTGTTGAACTTGACCTGGCTCTGCACTAAAGCCTCCCAGACCTTCTCCGGAACCTTCTCCGGAACCATATTTTAAACCTGACCTGGCTCTGCCCCAAAGCCCCCAAACCTTTGCCGGAACCTTCTTTGGAACCTCGTTGAAACTGACCCGGCGCCTGCACCAAAGCCTCCCAGACCTTCTCCGGAACCTTCGGAACCTTCTCCGGAACCTCGTTGAACCTGACCCGGCGCCTGCACCAGTGCACACCGGAGCTATTCTGGGCTGAAGACCCAATTAGCTTACGCTGTTGGGGAAATATGTCTGAAAATACAATCACTCACTGATTGACCACAACCTTTTGGGAGACCCCCAGACAAACCAATGTATTAGCGTACCAAGATGTGGCAAGGTGCATTGGTTCCATCAATCCATGCCACGAGGTTTCTGGCACCTGCCACGGTGCTGCAGTTCCACATTCGGTCAAAGCCCAGGCTTTCCACCATCCAGCTCGCTGCAAGGTTTTGCTGATGCCCCAGTGGTCATTGCCTCCAAGCACTGAAGAAATATATGAAATGCAGTGATCAGTGACACATTTGATGAAAGCCTCGGCCCGTTCTGAGCTCTGGGCCATACAAATTCATGCCCAAGATGTCGACATCTTTGCAAATTGCTGCAAATCTTGACAGCTTCAACCTCGCTTGGGACAAGAGAGAACAGGTGACACATGCCCACGGCACCACATAAATTGGGTGCATATTTTTGGGGTGGAATTCTTTTTGTTTGTTTTCGGTATTTGTTTGTTTTCTCAGTCTGGGGCACTTTTCCTTGCTATTTGCTACATTTTGGAGCAAAAACCTATACTTTGTTGAATTTTGGGGCTAAAATTTGCCATTTGCACTGTTCATTGATTTTTCCATGGTTTTACTCGATTTTTCCATGGTGTTCATTGATTTACCCAAAGGGTTCATCGATTTTTCCATAGTTGTCATGGAGTTTTCCATGGTTTCAATGGGTTTTTCCATGGTTTAAATCATTTTTTTCCATGCATAACATGCACCTGGTGAACATGTAGAATATAGGTTGAAGCACAACTGTGTTGGGTCTAAATAGTGCCATTGGATGCTATCATAGTGTTGGTTGGTTTCGGGTTTATTTGGGGTTGGTTTAGGGTCATTTAGGATTGGTTTAGGGTTGGTTTAGGGTTTATTTAGGGCTGGTTTAGGGTTGGTTTAAGGTTTATTTAGTGTTGGTTTAGGGTTTATTCATGGTTATTTAGTGTTGGTTTAGGGTTTATTTAGGGTTGGTTCAAGGTTTATTTAAGGTTTATTTAGTGTTGGTTTAGGGTTATTTAGGGTTTATTTAGGGTTATTTAGGGTTGGCTTAGATTCATTTAGGGTTGGTTTAGGGGTTATTTAGGGTTGGCTTATGGTTGGTTTGAGGTCATTTAGGTTTGGATTAGACTAGATTAGAATAGAATAGACTAGATAGATTAGATAGATTAGATAGATTAGATAGACTAGATAGATTAGATAGATAGATAAAATAAAATGAGATAAGATAAAATGAGATAAGATAAGATCAGATAAAATGAGATTAGATTAGATTAGATTAGGTTAAATTAGATTCGACTATAGGTTAGATTAGATAGATACATAAATAGATAGGTAAAGCATGGCAAAGCCACAAAAGCCACACACCCACAAAAGCTACAGAAGCCACAAAAGCCGCAAAAGCCACAAAGCCAGGCTGGAAAACAAAAAAAAACGTAGCCCTCCACATAAATTTCTCACTTGTTGACATGCAAGGTTAGAGGGCAAGGAGCGGGTCGCAGCCGGCAATGGCTATGCCAACAGGGTGCTTCTTATCGATTTCCTTCAGCTTGTTCGCCATCCTTGGAGTGCAATCAGCTCTTTCGGATCGTGCGGCGAGCATGCTTTTTCTATAGGATCTGTTCATCAACCGATCAACCCCATGCCCTCAAGAGATCCAGAGATTAGTAGCTCAGCGGCCAGTTGACTCTACGCCATACACAATCTTGTTGATCTAGTGGATGTGGACTCTCCAGCTCGTTCCCTACCTTTGGAAGCAAGAATTCTCTCAGGCCGCTTGTCACGTCTGTTCTGTTTTCGTGTCATTTCATTCGACTTCACCCTTTTGCTGCTGTCCAGTCACTATCCACCACAGGATCCTTGGGTTATCCTTGTTTTGTCGCACGACCTTCAGAATCTGGTCAGCCTCACTGCGCCACCACTTGCTCTGATCCATGTTTTTGCAGTTCTCCGGTCCGACATAGTACTGCGGATCTCGCTTCATGTCAAGACCAGCCTTGGGAGAGGCTGTATCTTGGAGAAACCCTTGCAAGGGGAACACAAGAGGAATAAGCTGTCACCTTCTCCCCTTTCGGATACTAGCATGACATGCCAAGCCGAGATGCAACTACCAAGGCATCCGCGGTCGCTGCTGCTTGCAAGGCCCAGGGTGTCGAGCCCCCGCCCCATGTGCGAAATGCCTTGGGCGTTGCTCAAAATAGGGATGGCCCGGGATGGCCTAGTGGCATTCAATGCTAAGTCCCGTCCGAAACTCCAAAAAAATCCAAAAGGCCCTGATACTGAGAAACCACAAACTTGACATCCTTTCGCCTCAGACCCCGGCCTCAAAGCCTAAATCTTTCGCAAGGGCTGCGTGCATGTAGCCACCCACACCTATCCGATCCAAGAACCGATGCAAACTCGAACAGTCAACACTTCTCAGCTGGATGCGCGATGAGAGTGAAACATGTTGGCGTGGTGGTAAAAATCAAAACTATCACCCGTCAAAAATACCAAAAAAAATGTAATTCAACAAAAAAAACTGTGGAAAAAAATGGGCCGATGCCATACCCATAGTTTCTTCATGTTTTTACCCCGGAGGATCCTGCCTATCACCTTGCCAGGCAGTCGACCAATGGCTTTGCCACCCATTCTGAGGTGGCCCTGTGAGAGGTCAACAGCCTGGGTTGCCCAGTGGATGAAAAATCGGATGGTTGATGACCTGATGACCTGATGGGGTTGGATACCTTGGTTGGATACCTTGGGTATCATGGATTGAATGTAGTCGGATCATTGACCCAAGGCCACATTGGATGGATTTGGGAATTTGGGGGTCTGCAATATCAGATGCCTAAACAATACCACAATCCTGGAGCAGAATCAGAGGGAGATCCAAGCGGCCTGCCCCAAAGGAAAGCGCGAGCCCTTGGCGGTCCACCACACATGAAACCAACGCTTGAGGATGCGAACGTGGCATGTTGAAAAGATATCCACAAGCATCACCCAAACAATGCTGTTTGCAAGTGGAATGCCATCAGTCGTCGTTCTCCACGAAAGGACTCCAGTGGTGGCAACCTGGCCCGTCATGTCAAGGCCAAAGGGAGATCGGGCGATCGCTAGGAGTTGGTTGTTTCAACTCCCTGAAAATATGAGTCAACTTTCCAGATGAGCTCCGGGATCGGCCATGAACGCTGCCAGCATGGCGTACTCCTATCATGAAATCTTTATACTCACAAGCGACCAAACGACCATGAAGTCAACCTCCAATATGAGTGAACTGGGGGTCATCATGCCAACTAAGGCGAAATGTTTGAAACCATCCGTAAGGCTGCCTAGGCACGATATCCCAGGCACTTTGGCCATTGGAACTGTAAGGAAGAGGCAACCGACCACGGCAACAGCACCCAACGCACAAGTGAAACGGACTGGCCCCAGCATGGCTTCGAAAGTTGGAGGCTTGCTTCAAAACTTCAAGCCTCTCGCTTTGAGCCCGTGATTGCGCACACAGTTTGTCCGCAATTGAGTTGCTAAGTAACCTCGCCACTCTCATGAATGCATATGCAAACTCTCAGGATGTGCAGCCTGACAGCCTCAAGATGGGCACCGGCAACAAATGGCTGGATTTGAGCCTGAACTGCCTGCTGCGGAAATGGCAAGTTACAGCCGTTGTGCTGACATAGTTGCCACAGGTTAGGTGAATCGGGTCAATCCGGTGAATAACTTATATATAGTATCTCAATCGTGTGATTTTTGCCGGAGCTTCTCGGGCATGTCTAGGCAAATACATAAGTGAACAAACACAATGTCATTACATCTATCGATCTCTCTCTATATATATATATACATAAGTGTGTGTGTGTGTGTGTCTGTCGTTGTTCTGTCGTTCATTAGTCGTTCATTTATTCATTTGTTTCTCTGTGTGTGTGAGTGCATGTGTACCTTGCGAGGGATCAATGGGCCAAGGAGAAGAAATCTTCCAAGCAACAAGATAGAGAGCTGGTCAGCGACTTCGTTGACTTCTCTGCTGCTGTTCCTAGCAACCGAAAAGGATGAAAGACAGATTAGAGTGGAGTAGAGTAGATCAGATTAGACCAGATCGGGTTAGATTAGATTCGATTAGATTATATAGCTTGGATTGGATTGGATTTCATGCAAATAGATAGATTGCAGACGGACAAACAACCAACCAAACAAACAAACAAACAAACAAACAAATAGATAGATGTTATCCTCTAAGACCCAGGGATTGGTAAATTATCATGAATTGGGGTGTAACCCATTTGGCAGATTAGTCAATAGCGCACAGTAGTTGGGGCCACCATGCATCCAACTTCTTTCATTTGGGGCCAACCGTATATTGCAACAACTTTGATTGCTGGATGATTCCTTTTACAAAAGTACCCATCCTGGAGAAAATGGACTTGGACCATTCCAAAAACGAAAATCGTCCAAACTAAAATCAAGAGAATATGGTTGCTGCATCTGCGTGATTCTAATTGTATATCGTATGCACGAATAACATGGCTTCATCTAGGGTATCCCCAAACCCAACAGATAGTTTATCATATGGCAATTTTGGGGCATATGGTACACCTCACGTCTGGACAAACCCATACGATATTATTGGCTGTATGTCCAATTACACCCGAAATTGGTTGCTTATTGGTTATATATGGTTCTTAGCTGTTTTTTCATCCCCAGTTTTTGTTTCTTCTATGCAGATTACTCGGTTAAGAAACGCTGCGAGTCCCCCAATCTTTGTTGGTTGCCGTCTCGGCTACGTCCAGTCCCGGGTGTGGGGCACCGGTCCTGTGAAGTTCGCGTCCCAAAATGCTGGGACGGGGTGTTGTGCTGTTCGACATGGGAGGACTCAGGGTGTCATCCGACAAGGTGCTGTCCTTGTCACCAGGGTCACACCATGGAGGGGGCCGTGTAATGTCCCAAACATCATGAAATAATATGACACGCAATGATACATTATGAACTATGAAATGGGGATCTGAATCAACACCAAATCGGGAGATGAAGTAATTAAAGCGGAGATGTCCTGAAGTTATCTGCATCAGTTTCTGTTTCGGAGGGTGCCTTGCAAAGTGGTCCAGAAGCCCAGCATTGTCCAACGAATATTCCTTCCAAGCATCGCTTAGGACACGGTGAATCGTATACCTCAAAAGGTCAAAAGGCTGCCCAAAACCCAACAATCAGACCACATTTGATCCACCCGTCTACCCGCGTTTGACTGTAAGGTAAGGTAAGTTTGATGAATAGCAGCTTAGCAAGCAAACAGTCTTTTGCTCCAAGGGTCGGCTCAGAACTTGAAGCTGGAAATGCCTTAGCAAAAGAAGCCACTAAAAAATATTGCCAAGACCACCGCATGAAGCTCACAGACATTCTGGCTGAAGCCACCGAAGTCAAACATACCGCAAACATTCCAGATCCTATTCGAAATTGAGGGTTCCCTATCCCTCCAACGCTCCAGCCGGAGCTCCGAATGCAGGGTAGGCTGGGTCGGCCGTTCAACTTCAGCGGCAGCTGAGGCGCGCCCGGCATACGGCCTGGGAAGGACCACTCCGATTTTCGGGGCCACTTTCGGACCAAAAAAACATTGGAACCTGCCGAAATTGATGAGATCTGAAAGCATGACTTCTGGCAGTCTGGCAGTATCCCATTGTATTGATCACTTGTATCTTTACCTACAGTGATGATGTGTTTGGACACACTCCCTTCCGAGAGACACCAACAGGTCCAAGTTTCGCCAGTCGTCCAAGTTGCTTCGTAGGTGTGTGCTTTTCCCTCTCATCTTCTTCAGCCACGGACTGAAGAGTACCAGTGCCGCGCCTGTGTTGTCTCAAGACTTCCCAGAGAACGTGGGCATCTAATCCCTTTCTCTGGTGTGAAATACCCCCAACATGAGATGCCAAAATGAACAAATCCAGTACTAAACCAGACGCTCGAAAAAGGGGTCGGGTATTTTGATATGAAGTGGATTTGATTGCATTTATAGTTCTATATTAAATATACATATACATATACATATACATATACATATAAAAATACATATACATATACATATAGATACACATACATATATATATATATACATATACATATACATTTACATATGCTTACACATACATATATATATATATAATTATTATCTTCAATCCGGGACCACAAAGTGATGATTGCACAAGCACATGATACTCGGCCCCTTCTCCAAGCTGCATGGATTAACATCAAAAGCGGACTGCACCACTGTACCACTGTACCACTGTACCACTGTACCACTGTACTGCTGTCGTGCAAGTCCCTGCCTGGGTGATCGTTTTCGTGTCAAAGCACGGAGCAGAATATCTTGACTCTTCACCTGAGGCTTCACATCGTGAAGCTGACTTTTTTCAAGCAGGAAATCCCAAAGAATCTGTAGCTGTGGGCTCCATATTCCCTCCCAGTTGATGCCAAGCATCGATCAAAGAGAGCTCTTTCACATTTCTCTTCAATGGAGAATGGACTGACCTCGTCCAGCAAAACATAGAAACCATTGCCAAACATGACAGAACTCAGCAGCACAACAAATAGTGTAACTGCGATGTGCCACGAGCATCACCTGACGTTCCCCTCATCAACGGTAAAGCCATCTGTCCCGAATTCCAGTGACTCAGGGCCACCATCCCATTCTGATCCAGATTTGTACCGCACTTTTGCCTCCAAGACCCCTCTTTTTTCTGGGGTCAACAGTTGTTGAACCACGAGTTCCCCACCCTGTCTTTGGGTGAAATGTCACCAACCCCTTTTTTCGCCCATGTTTAATCCATCTTTTTGGATGTCTTCGCACCCCCAAACATCCTTCCTCGATCAAGTCAAGTTGATTAAGTCAAATCAACCCTTCATTATTATCAATTTAGACTTAAACTCTAAAACCCTCATTGTTACTTCATCGTTCTCCATCTTAGTTGTCCGTTCCCACCCCAATCCGGCGAAACCCGGAACCACGGGTCACGGCACCGGTGCTCCGCCCTCAGCTCCGCGATCTGATGCGCGGCGCGGTGCAGGGCCTCGTAGACCTTGCCTCCCTCAGCCTGCGGAGAAACCAAAAAGGAGGAAAACTGGAGACATTTTGGGGGATACGCTGGAACCTATGCTAGAATACGCTAGGATTTGGTGAAGCCATACGAAACCATCCAGTTTCTTGTTTTTTTGGACATGTTGGTCCACACCGGTGGTTTTTAAACAAGAAGATGGGGGAATCAAGCCAGCAGATGGAGAGGTTGAGCAACCTAGAGAAACGCAGAATCTTAAAGATGCATAACGATTATATTCATCCGACACATATGCCTAAACAGCAAGAATCCAAGACTGACGCACCCAAACGTACAAATGAATGAGGCAAAACAAGTGGGCATGTATACTATCAACAACCCACATCGCGTGTGATTCAACAACAAAGTATTGGGGGGCATTTTTCGACAGTAAAGCATAGGGGGAGGTGACCAACGAAATTGGGTTGTGCTTACCAGGTTTTGACATTGACCAGGAACACGTCCATTCACCCAAACAAAAATGTGCATTTGATCCCAAACAAGAATCAAAGAATCCGGATATTGCCAGTATGAATGGGTGGTCTGAACCGTCAGGAACTTGTGGGCTTCGGGTGAGCCCCAGGGTTTGTTCGAACGAAAGCCAAATCAACAATCACAGCCCAACTGTTCCGCATTGCCAGCCCAGCACGCCTTCAAAGCACCAAGGCCCGAAAGTTCTGCTGACGGATGAATTCGAAGCCGCCTCGCAGCACCAAACGCCACAGCTGTGATCTGCAAGGCACGACTAAGGATGCGGCAACGTAGCAATTTTGCGCAAGGGCCAGCAAGCATAGACCAAGTGCACCATTGCCTGAACAACTATGGACATCCATCATGTAGAACATGTAAATAAAACATGTGAAACATGTGAAACATGACACTTTTTGAAGGCGTTCACTTCCAAGAGACGCTGGCCTCCACGAAGCAGCTAGTCTTCGGTTCCAATGCACTCTGCCGCCAGCCGCAGCGCAACTCTTCCAGCGCAGCCTGAAAGTCCTTCATCTCCTCCCACCAAGGGTAAAAGCTTAAGGGCTAAGTGTTCATCCAAAAGCAAAGTTTTCAAGCCATGGTTCTTATCAACTCTCAGGGTTTCTTTTTTTCCCAAGTCACATCCTTTTCCCTCTGGAAGTGAAAAGGAAAAAGTGCACACTCAAGGCCCCAAATCCAGCAGGCGGGCCAACACTTTTGACTGACAGGTTTTTCTCTTAGCGCCGAGATGGTGCGACAGATTTGTCACTTTGACCATCGGCCACCATCGAAAACGCTGTTCTTGTCCTTGGACTTCCAGCAGGCACAATCTCAAACAAAGCGCGGTTCCAACACATTGCTGACAGTCAAGACCCACCCTGTTGCTTTAGGATTCTTCACCCACCTATTTGGCAATTCCATATATTTGATTTGTAACAAGCACCATCGCAGACTTAAATAGCAAGTATACAAATACATACTACATTGCAAATAGATCTAGATAGATAGATAGATAGATAGGTAGGTAGGTAGATAGATAGATAGATAGATTAGATAGATTAGATAGATTAGATAGATTAGATAGATTAGATAGATTAGATAGATTAGATAGATTAGATAG
>Ga0126342_10008857_pt1 | contig 18021 bp, 24 predicted proteins | sample Cyp1metagenome_FD_92528 | JGI IMG/M metagenome (GOLD analysis project Ga0126342, IMG submission 92528) | Coral microbial communities from Lord Howe Island, Old Settlement Bay, Australia - Cyphastrea 1 metagenome | ecosystem: Host-associated > Invertebrates > Cnidaria > Coral ... | reverse complement strand
TGGGACTGTGGTGGCCACCAGCTGCGACTTAAATGCGCCCAGGTGCACCACCACAGTCCCGCAGGTACGTTTGCACGGGTCCCGGGGAGGTGTCTTCGTTGGTTAATAGAAGTTTTACATCTATTCAGATGGTACACACACACACAGGCACACGCACACGCACACACACACACTCACACTCACACTCACACCCACACTCACACTCACACACACACACACTCACACTCACACTCACACTCACACTCACACACACACATATATATATATATATATGTACACATATGCATGGTATTTGAGTAAATTTTTATTGAATGTATAAAACATTATAAAACCATATAATTTAGTTGGTGTGTTACCATTGTTGGTATTTCAGTATGTTTGAATATATTTTAGCGAATCCTGTGGCTAACATGGTAGAAGCTTAGGGGTCCCAGATTTTTGGTTGGCATGGCACCGCACTGGCGTTGTGCAGGAGACCACAGGTGTTTCGCCAACGGGGTGACAGGGAAAAAGGAACGCTGGTTGAAAGCTGGAATTCTCGGAAGTTTCATCAGTTTTTGCCCGATTCCTGGAAGTTAATTTCCATGATTTTCCCCAAGATTGATCCATATTGATGCATTGTGGTTGGTTGATGTTGGTTGTATCCCCATTCTTGGCGATTTGAAAAGCTGAAGCAAACGTGACAATTGGCCTTTACTATCCTTTGCTTGTTTTAGGGCACCCTGCTTTGCAAACTATTCATTTCACGGGCAGCGTGGCTGTCACACCTTAGTCACATGAGTTGTCATGGCATAGCTCATGTGCTGAACCAGCATTTGCTCCTTTACGGGAACTTCAGCAGTCAAGGATTCCAGCCATGGTCAGACAACCCACATGCCTTAGGTATCACGGTTTGGTGTCGGTGTCAGCGCATGCACTCCACCCAGGTTTGCACCGCCTCAGATTGCCAAATTTAACCGTATGCACCTACAGCCTTTTGCAAAATAACTTTTGCGGACTTGATTGATGCCTCACCATATTCCACACATTTGATGCACCCAGCTGTCGAACTTTGGAGCCATGGCTAGCTTGGCCCATGTATTTCCTTTGCACCGCCTCTGCATAGCTAGATGCCAACGTCCCAGTTCTGACGGTTTTGGGAAGTGTCGATGTCAAAACATGTCCAGGGAGCAGGTGGCCGTGTGGTGGGCATGTGTTCCAATGGCCCAGGCGCCAGCCGCCTGGCCCAAACACGGGCCTTCTCGCTGTTGGAGCAGCTGCCCGACTATGCAGCAGGGTCAAAAGCTCTTGCAGAAAAGCGGTGATTTGGCGGCATCCTGCGGTGGGGCGGGCCTCAAAACTGAGAGCCTGTTGGGTGAAGCTGTTCCGGAGGTTCTCAGAAGCTCTCCCCATTTTGAAGCGAGCCGTTGAGGTGGGAACTGCACGAATTGTGCCTTGATTGGATGCCTTGGATGTCTTGGATGCTGATGGCAGGTGGCAGATGCTTACTTCCCAGCCGACGCAGGTTGGGATGCCCAGGCACCAGCATTCCCTGCTCCAATGGCTGGTGCAGGTGCAGAGCTGGATGAGTGCCACGCCTCATTGGGCTCCTGCTTGTGGTACATAGGTGCTACAAGAGGATGACTGGTGGGTTGGATTGGTCCGTGTATAGGAAATGAAGGGGTGGGGTAGACAGTTCTTAGGAAATGAAGGGATGGAATTACTTGAGATGGAATATGATTCTGTGCATCTTTGTTACATTGAACGGAGGAGCACAACAATAGTTTGAACACATGGATGAGAAACAGGCCAATACGAAGAAGCTACGCGCGTGATGTCCAAGAGTTCTTCTGACCACTTGATTCTTGCCAGAGCCTCAGCCGGGCTTAGGGGTTGTGGTATCGTGGCCCACGGCGATGACCGCTGCCAGGGGGCTGCTCTGATACTTTTTGAGCTCGGACGATTTGAGGAGGCAGATGGGTGCCAAAGGAGCTTGCAACAGATACAGTACACAAGAAATCCACAAACATGTGTCATCATGCGTCCTCTGTCCCCATCTTTCAAACCATGGGTTTCACTTTGACCTCCACAGTTGAAGGTCTCCATGCTGTGTTGCCAGGCCACGAAACTGACCTCCAGCTTGGCAGACGTCAAGGTCCCCGCAGCGTTGCTGCAAAGTGCCGTGCGCGTCGTTGCTGGTGACCAGGACTCTGACAGTGGCAGTGGTGGTTATTCACCATCATCCAGTTGTGTCTGGTTGGCTGCATGATTACAGCTGGGCCCCTGCTTCTGGAGGACATTTCTGCAGATGGATTGTCTGGTGAATCTGCCGCCATGATGAAGCTGAATCGGCTGATAAGTCGCTGCCTCAAGCAACAATCTTGTCACTGTTCTGGCTGTGATATGCTGTGATCACATCTCCTTGATACACAACCGCCTCAGGTTTCGCCCAAAGTTCTGCCCAAAGTTCTGCAGCAGAACCGGGTCCGGACGGTTATGCCACACCCTTTCATTACATGGCTCACATCAGTTGGCTCGAAAAGGCCTTGAAAGACATTCTTCGCGAGCTGGATGAATTGGATGCCTTGAAGCCCGATTCAGAGCTCATGTTGCGCTGTACTGTTGGGGAGCTGGCGGTGATGGCAGGCGGGGTGTGAATGGATTGCTGCAGAATTACCCAAAGCGATGATTAAACATGATGTGGTTTCGTGAATCTATAGTGGATCAAGATCAAACCACATTTCCGTAGATTTTGAGACGAATGTCCGATACGGGGTCTATCTATCTATGTATCACATTAAGGTATACACACATAGATATGTATATATATATAATGTAATCAGCAAACATGTGCAATTTAACATGTGTTTTCAATTGTTTTCAGGTCTTGGGCTCCCACACATTCGGGGTATCTTAGGGTTTTGAGTTTGGACAGTTTTGCTGCGGGGCCTCACAGGTCTGAAGGACAAGTGGGTGCGCGAGAGTTTGGTAAAGACGCTGAAGGACTTTGACCGGCTGCAGCCCAAAGATCCATCGGGTCAAGCCGTTGCAACTCAGCTGTGAGTTGTGATCATGTAGCAGGAAATTAGCACAACATATCAGTTGAATCGCAAGGAGTTGACATTACTATTCAGAATATAATGGCCAATACATTCAATACATGCGGCAGAATATCAGCCCTCCTATAATTTATATAATATCCAATCAACGATGGCTTTTTCAATGGTTCACATGTGTTCACATGAATATCAGCTGATAGTCCAACAACAGGACCAGGTCATAAGAGCTGATATTTGCAGTGGGACTGCCATGCGACATGAGGTCTTCCGGGCTTTGACCGCGCTGGCGACGCTTACAAATGCAGCGGGTGATGCAATTACTGCTGAAGGCAGTGATGAGTGGCAAACAACCACAGCATCCTTATATTTCACAGCATGTTTCTAGGTAAACATCATTTTTTGGGTGAAATAGGAGTCAATAATCCCCAAAGGTGATGTCCAGTGCTGCTTCTAAAGGCAATCATCACATCCCCCGAAAGATTCCGTGGACCGCTTGGGAACCATTTTGGGGCCCATATGGGTGAATCTAAAAGTAGGGGAAAGGGATTACAAGAAACCATGTCGAGGTATTGCTGCAACGACCCTGCCAGGATTGTTTCATTCAGCTCAAGACCATGTGGCGCGACATTCTGCCCCGGGCCGAGCAGCACTTTGGCGCCGTGGGGTTGCTAACGCCTTCGCCGCCATGTTGGAAACAGGCGGCTGAACTTTCTGTCTGGATAATTGGAGATGGTTCTACCAAAATAATCTTGGTCTTGGTAAAGTTGACCTTCGTGTTGTGAATCCACTGCCACAAGGCTTCCACAAGGCTTTTGTGTGTGATCATAGGCACCCATGGACTTCAATGTCATAGGCACTGAGATCTCCTGAGACCTAGAAAGATCATGAAAGATCACACTGCTGTAGCTGGCTCGATAGCAAGACCAAGGGCCACTGCATTGAGCATACTTTAAAGACCCAGACTGGATTGGAGGACAAACATGGTAGATCATTGTAGTACTCCACATTGAATTTCATAGCAATCCGTGCTGTTTGCAGAGTTACTGGTAGAGTTACTTTGGATCATCTCACTTTGATTGCGCTTGATTTGCTGTTCCCATGCCTTCCATGCCTTTTGACCGCAAAGATGTGACCCTTGCGCAGATGTCCAGCTAATTGGAAGGTCGCTGATGGCCAAAGGTTTCGCCATCAAGCAGAAAGTGGATTGCACTTTGCATGAACTTGATCGACAGCTCACAGAGGTGAAGGGAGCCTTGAAAGGGCAACACTGTGAAGTCCTGTTTTACTTTGCCGGACATGCGGTGGAGAGAAATGGACAGAATGCCTTCTTGTGCTTGGACAGCGACCCTCAATATTCGCAGGAGGATCACAACCTGCACAGCATTTTTTTAAGATTGGTGGAGTGCTCACCAAACGCACGAGACACGAAAATTGTGGTAATCCTGGATTGCTGTCGAGAGCCACACTGCAGCCAATGCCAACCATGGTAAAGTTTCCACGTCACGGACAGTTCTATGTGTTGTTTGCTTGTGGGTCTGGGCAACGTGCCCAGGAGAGCTTGATGTATGGTCATGGGATATTTACCAGTGAGTTGGCAAAATTTATTAATTCCCAATCGAAGTTCAATATGACTTCTGAAACTGTTGCATGTGTGACTGAAGCAGTTGCAAAACGAACTTGCAACCTTCAACGCCCAGAGCTTCTGAGCAGATCATCCAAGCGCTGGTCTGCTCAGGTGTGGAACGTCCCCCACTGCAACAAACGCTTTGTTGGGCGCAGCGTGTTGATAGATCAGCTTGCATCCCGACTTACAGAACCCGGTTTGCTCTGCTTAGTTGCAACGTCTGGGCTGGCCGGAGTAGGCAAAAGCCAGTTGTTGATTGAGTTCCTGAACTCACGCTGCCAAAACAAACGAAAACGTTTGGTGGCTCAATGCAGAGTCAGAGCTTGTTCTGGAGCAAGGCTTGGCTGACCTAGCCACTCGAGCTGGCATTGTGGCTGAAGCTGAAGCCATCAATGAACCAAAAACAGTGGCAAAGAAAGCTGTTTGGGCTCTGGAAGAGGAACTCGAAAGCTGGGTTTTGGCCTTTGACAATGCCAAGAACTACAGCTCCGTAAAAGAATGGGTTCCTGCGCACGGTGGCATTGTGCTTGTGACATCTCGAAGCCCCCATTGGGAGAGGACCGTTACGGTTCCAGTGTTTGCTCCGGAGGAGTCAATGCAATTGTTGGTCGGTTTGGTTGGGGAAGGCGCAGCTTTGGATTGTGCAGCAGATGTCGCCGAGATGTTGGGTCATCATCCTTTGGCCTTGATGCAGGCTGGTGGTTGGGTTCGGGAGACCAACATGGGTTTGGCCAAGTATGAAAAGCCGACCTGAACGCCGAGAATTGCTACGTTCAGCGCCAGATTCGCTCATGCAGCAAGACTACAAGTCGACAATTGCGGCCACTGTTGAGTTCGCCATACCGGTCTTGAAATCTGAAGCAGCTGCAGATTTGTTTGATTTGTGTTCCATTGCATCTCCAGACCACATTCCATATGACCTTCTTAGATCATTCCATGCAAGGCAGGGGAGTGGGGCTGTCACAGAATCAGGCTTTTCGGCAATTCTTAAAGAACTTTGCGATCATTCCCTCATAACAGCTGCAGATGATGGTGACACTGCTTGTTGCTTCGACATCCATCGCTTGGTGCAAACAGTAAGGCAAGATTGGATGCAGGCTTACAGAGATTCAAGCATGAGAGTTGTGAGCGCTGCGGTCGAAACTGCTGCCGATTTGTTCAACTTTGATTTGCTCCGGAATGTGGGGTCAGCCTGTGGCAGTCGAGCAGCCTACTACGCAAGTTTGGCGCCTCATTGTAGCTCAATCGCCAAATTTGCCCAAGAGCTTTGCTTGGAGGATTCTGAGGACCTGGGTTTGTTGCAGATCAATCTGGCAGAGTATTTGTACGAAACTTGCAAGCAAAGCGACGGCGCCATTGACCTGCTATGCACTGCAAGAAATAGTGCGAAATCAGATGTATTGAAGATGAGGGCCACAGTGCTGCTTGCTAGGTTTCAGCATGACAAAGACATCGATGCCAAGCAAAGAGCAGTGGCTGAGCTTGCTGATGCGCTGGAATGTTTGGTGCCGCAGATGGATGACCACTTCTACGAAATCGAAGCCCACAGCATAGCGGCTTCTTTGAACATTTATCTTGGAAGATATGATGAAGGGAGAGAGAGGCTAGCTTACAGGAGGCAGTAGCTTGTGTGGAGACAGCATGTGGTGATATGGCAAAAGCCTTGGAAGCCAGCCACAGCATGTATGATATTCGAAGGACGCTGTTGGGTGACGATGCGCTCCTCACAATTCACGCTTTCCGGACCCTTGTGTTGAAATATCAACCCGTTGACCCCACTCAAGGAGTTCTGCTTGGAGAAGAGCTTGTTCAACGCACTGCGTCATGCTTGAACATTTGTTTTCAGATCGCTTGTCGGTGAAAGCTTTGCAGGATTTATTTCGGTATGACATCCTTGTCGTGCAAGACATTCAATCTTGTTGTTTGAAGATGTTTGAAGACCATTTAGCTGTTAGCTTGCATATCGTTTCAAGATCTGCTAGCTTTTCCTGCAGCTGCAAGCCAGCCGTGTAATTACTAGTTTTTCCTTTGCATTCTCCTTCGCAGGATAGATGGAGGATGTCTTTCATAGTCAGAATGAGTAAAACAATTATATAGTTATAGGAAAGGGTCTCCAGTGCCAATTCCCATCCGATCCATGACTGATTTCAATCTTCTGCTTTGCCGCGCTTCTGTCTGGTCACGATGCTGGAACCTTTTTTCGGTTGAATCACTAGTAAGTAGATAAGGAGCGGTACAAGGTAGACTGCCACCTGACTTGATTCCAAGGAAAGTTTGGTTGGACCAGAACATCATGACACTGCATTTGCCTATTGTGTTCTGGCTGACTGCGCCTATGATTCTGGCCAGCTGAGCCTTGCAAAAGAATCCTGCGAAACAGCCATGCAGAAGTCGACTCCAGGCTCTTATTGGCATGGAAGATGTCTTGAACTGCAAGGGGCCATTGTATTGGATCTATCATGCAAACGATATGGTCAGGTAACCAAAGAGGTTGCCGCGACTGCGGTGGGTTTGCTTCAAGAAGGTTTGCTAGCTGTGCAGGCGACTGAGGTGGGCGGATATCACTTGGTTGAGGCGTTGTCACGATTGGCGACTGCCCAAACTCATGCTCAGGATGCAGAATCCACGAGCGACAGCGCAAAAGGCACTGGAGCTTTGCAATGAGTAGTCTCAAGATACTCGAGAGAATGCACATTTTGCATTTCTGGCTGTTGCGGAAGTAAGTTCTCTAAACGGAAACCATTCCGAGGCTGAACGCTGGTACAGCAAGGTGGAAAGACCTGGGTTGACGGACACCCAGCGAAGCAGCGCATTCTAAGACACCTTGAACGGTCTCGGCAGCGAGTCTCTTTCACCAATTTCCGATCAGGAAACCATACATTGGCCTCCTTGACCCCAGTCTGGTCTTGGTCGAGACCTTTCTACTTCGCCGATTTTTCAAAGTTCAACCTCGATTTGCAGCCTGCAGCCAAAAGCAACATGTGCACTTGAGATAGGTGGCAAACGCAGACTTGGAGGGTCTATATAGGTAGGAGCTAAGATGGGTCATAGGATTGTTCACTTCTTGAATTGGGGATGGTATTGTTCGTACCCATTTCTGGACAGTAATTCGGGGCCCTGGCTTGGAATCTCACGGGAATCGTTGCAACCAGGCCGCCATGCTGAGAAGCGGGCGCCAGAGATCAAACGCTTGCGCGAAGCCGCTGGTGCACCCGCCGGCGCTTCCGAAAAGCGTTGGGCCTTGCTGGTGCTGCCACAGCCTTTGGCATCCAAGGCATGGTAAGACAGGGTTCCTCAAATAAATAGGATACCCCGAACTAACTACTTCATCATAATTTTCTGAATGAACATGGCAATTTTTGGTATGCCCCATTTTGCAGCTTTGAAGATGTGGGCACTCGTTGCCATGCAACTGCACACATGAAAGCCTTGAGCCCGAAGTATTTGACAGGATCAGGTGTCAACTTGTCTCCCTACTGTACCAGCCTTTCACACCCACAGCAGACTGTCACGTATCCTTCAGCCGATGCAGCCCTATTGCTAGTTTTGAAAACTGTTCAGGTGGTGGAGTGAATTGCCAAAGCGCTGCCACAGGATGAAATCGAGCAATTGGCATTTGGTGAAAAAGAAGGTTTGAGCATGCAAGCATGCGTATGCGGCGTGCGATGAAATCCTGTTAGTAGGCAGTAGGCAGGGTTTATGTTTTGCTGGATGATGTGGACATTTCGCTTGAAAATGCTTGAAAGGCTTCCGTTTTCTTTTTTAATATAATCGTTTTTTATTTCAAAGCATTTCTGGGCTCAGAATTGTCGACAAGAAATATCAGAAGAGCAAGCACTACTTTGATGGCATTAAGCTCACATGGATGGAGTGTGTCACTGCCAAGGACTGCACTCGCTGTATCACGAAATCGAGCTTTGCTCCAGGACAGATGTGGCTGATGCTTGTTGCAGTTTTGTTTTGGGCACAATATGGCCAGGCTGTGATCACAGTCAGCTCATGATTGTATGTCTCGTAGCTGGTTTAGTTCATGTTGGATGTTCACGCAGCACTGTTTTTAATCATTGAGACCTCCCTCTCATGCCACACATGATTCACCGCGAAAAGATGAAAGCAGATCCCGCCTGCCAAAACGCATCCCCTGTGTCAAGGTTCTTCCAGTCCAAACCTGGGACAAGATGCTCAGGCATGACATGACAAGACCGTTTTCATTAATTATTTCCAATGCCATGCTCTAGTCGGTCTTACATCCAGATTCACAATGACTTGTCAGGATTGGAATTGCTGAAGAACTGCGCAAAACACATTGCATTCTCCCCACACAACAGCAGCTTTGTCATCAGTTAAGCAGTTTTGAGATAGCCCTCAAGCAGGCCTGACTAAGCAGCAAACATCATTCCAAAAGACACTGCCATGGCTCCGTTACCGAGCCACTGGTGGCGAGATGATGCTGCTTTGCAGAAGTTTACGGAGGAATGGAGTGCCAAACTACGAGACATAGAGGAGCAAGAGATAGAAGAGTTCCTGAGAGCCAAAGAGCACCATGATGCACATGATGGGCACTTCGAGCTGGAGCCTGAGACCAAGGATTCAAAGCCGTCCGCGGAAGCGGCACTTTCTGCTTCATCGCACGTGGCAACAAACGAAGCTGAACAGGCCGAGGCTTCACTTCAAGCCAAAGTTGAGGTACCTCAGGCACCAACTGGGATACAACAGCCACCAGCTGAGGAACAACAGCCACCAGCTGAGGTGCCGCAGCCTCCTGCAGCTGAGGTGCCGCAGCCGCAGCCAGCACCAGCTGAGGCACAACAGCCACCGGCTGAGGCACAACAGCCACCTGAGGTGCCGCAGCCACCAGCAACTGAGGTGCTGCAGCCACCAGCAGCTGAGGTGCTGCAGCCACCACCAGCTGAGGCACAACAGCCACCAGTTGAGGCACCGGTATCTCAGCCACCAGCAACTGAGGTGCCAGTGCCACAGCCATCAGCTGATGTGGAGGAGCCACCTATGAAGTCTGATCCTTTGCCAGCTCCAAAGGTGGAGGATACCTCAACCGCGGAGAAGGCCCCGAAGTCAGCTGACCCAACTCCAGTGAGCAGCCAATCAGCTGAAGCAGCAGTGCCATCCAGCACTGGCAGCACTGGCACCACGGAAGCAGTTCCGGACAAGGAGAAACAGGAGAAGGCCCCAATGGACCCCGAGGCCGTCCGTGCAGCGGCGCAAAAGGCGTCGGATGTCCTCAGTCAGCTGCTGCAGAAGCCTTTGGAATACGAAGTGCGTGAAGCGTTGCCGTGCTATTCTGATCCAGATACCAACTCCAGGGAGATTCGGAACTTCTCTGTGGGCCAAGTTCTCCAAGGGTATCCAGGAGGAGGATGGTTGAAGCTGCAACCCAGTGCTGGGAAAGGTTGGGCCCATATAGGTCGCAGCCTGGCTCTCACCTGCCTGGTGCCCACGATCCGTGCCAGATACCTTGAAGCCATCGATCTCACCTGGCCTGGCTTTTCTGGTCTCCTGAAGCCTGGTGTGAAGGTTCGACTGAACATCCGTCGATTGATTCGAATGTGGTGTTGACTGATGAAATCGGCAAGAGCACTGTCATAGGAACAAATAAACTTTAAGCCAACAAACGAGGGCGCGCTTAGGTAGGCAGGTAGGTAGGTATTTCAAGATATTTCCGACACAGACATTAGTATCGCTCGGCCGGTGTGAGCACCTTTCAGGTGATCTACATCGTGGAGTGGCGCTGCCGCAAGAGCGGGGCTGCTGGTCATACCGTGTGTCAGAAGACCCATGAGGTCGTCTCCAATATGCCACTTGGTGGCGATTTCAAGCAGTGTTTTCTATTTTGTTTTCTCCTCCCATGCGTTCAAATGGGATGATGGTCCCCTATCTTCTCATATCATTTTTTCGAATGTGATCCCCAAAACATACGATCAACAGTGCTTTGTTTGAAGGCGATGGAGCAAGAGAGGGGGGGAAATTGCTTAACAAGAAAGAGCATTAGAAAATCCCATCAAAACGTCATTCAAAGCCTAATAGTCCTATATATTAAGAATCAAGAGGGCTGTGCAGGTGCCACTTACACCCACCGGAGAATGCCATAAATCGAATCAACATCCAATTACCGTCCCACCAAAATCCCATAGAATCCCATCAATTGGGATTTTAGTGGGACTTTAATGGAATTTCAACGGATCAAAATTCTATTTACATCCTATTAAAGTCCCATTTAGAACCCCATTGAAATCCCATTAGCCGCCCATAACCTTAATGGGATTTCAATGGTCTTAATGGGATTAAAGTCCATCAATCGGGATTTTCATGGGAATTGAATGACAATTTCATCATATTTCATCCAAAATTAGAATCCCATTCACATCCCATTCACATCCCATTCACATCCCATACCCTCTGGTAATTTAACATAACTATGGAAAATCACAATTTTTAATGGGTAAATCAACTATAAATGGCCATTTTCAATAGCTACGTTAAATTACCAGAGGGTATCATCCCAGCAAAGTCCCATTGCCAGTACCCAGGCCACCTGGCAAGGTCCTCGAAATCCACGTGGCCGTGCGGCTCCGCGGCGCCCTGGCGCCCGGCGTGGATGCCGCGCCCGAGGTGCGCTTCGCGGGGCCCTGGGTGGAAGCGCAGACGTTGAATCCCAAGGATGGCACCTTGGTGGAATGGTGGGAAAATCATGGGAAAAATGGTGGGGAAACGGCATGGAGACAGGAATTTACATGGATTTACCATATTGACCTTGCCATCGTTTGGTGGAACCTGGTGGAAGCGCAGACGTTGGGGGGATAATTTCAGGTGGAAAAAATTGGCATCAAAAATGGGATCTACCTGGGGTTTTTTCCGTTGTGATTCAAGAGAAATCAGTTAACTGTTAACTCATAGGAAAATAATCTATGGGCTGAACTAGGCTGACCCTCCCCTGCCCCCTTGCCACTTATAACAGCTTTTCTACCATTTCACCCTGGTGAGGTTCAAAAAGACTATAGTTAGGAGTGCAATTAGCATTCTTACCCTATCCAAACAACTGGTACAGAACCATCGTTTCCCCACTCATTCCCACCAAAACTTAGCAGTTCTGGATGGTTCCGGCACATAGTTGATCATAATACTACCTATCCACCAAAACAATTGGCACATACTTGATCATAATTGTCGTATCCCTTATATCCTCCATCACTCAGTACCATCATTCCTGGCATGAAGTATATGTCAAAGGTTCCCTACGCCCTATATAAACTATACTTGGCCTCAACAGTACCCGTTACCATAACCACTGAAAGTCCAATCAATACTGGCAGTACCAAGAGTTGTACCTTCACTTGCTGTGTTGAGGTGAGGATGATGAAGATGCGGAGGCCTGTTTGGACCCCTTTGGCACAGCGCGTGGAGGGTGTTTGGATTGTAACTGCTACGGCTTCTTCTGGCGACCGGGTTTGGAGGAACAGGCCGATTCAGAGGAACAGTCCGAACGGGTAGGTCTGAACGCAGATCCCGACACCATCAAATGCATCAGATGTGGTGATCCATTTGCCACACACACCAGGGCTGGCACACCAGCTGCAGAGCGATTGCTGGATAGTCGCCCTGCCAGAACGTTCCTGGTGGCACATAGCCGAGTTTTCGTCCGAAGCAAGCGCAGTACCACTGGAGATGCCATTGGTGCCATCAAGCAGGGCACGGAAATTTCGGGCTGCACCGAGGGCAGATGGCTCCACTTGTCACGTGAAAGTGCGCAGGCAGTGAATGCCATGCCCAAAAACAAGAGCGACACGAGATATGTTGATGCCTGGGTGCCTGGATGGATTGTAGCCATCCCCCGATGTTCAGTTTTTGTCTTTTTGGATCTTTTCGGTGTTTCAGACTTTCAGATTGTTTAAGTTTGTGGGATCACAAATATCAAAAACTTATATAGATGGGTCTGTCATGGTCAAACATCATAATCATCCCATTGCCAGCACTGCCAGCTGTCACTTTTTGAGAGATGACACTGCAAGGTGTTGATGGACGGAAGTCACATTGGCATCGCCTCGGACTTGTTGGTACCCGAAGAGTTGGCGCCTCCAGAGCTGCGCGAACGCGCGCAGCAGGAGGAGGAGGCGCGACAGAAGCGACGGGAAGAGGTGGCCAAGAAGAGCCAGGAGAAGAAGGTGACGCGGAAAGGAAAGGATGCTGCCAAGGATGATGGGTTGAGGGGCTGGTGTTCGGTTTGCTTTGAAGAAGTTAAATTGGAGAACCATAAGGCACAATAGGAATATGTTGAATATTTACTTAACCAGTAGGGAGGGATCGCTCATATGGGGATGTAGTCAGATTATTTTGAACAAAGTCGGCAAAGTCGGTACATATGGAGATGATGAAACCCAGGGAAGATGTGGCTACGAATGGACACCCCTCATCGCAATCTATGTTTTAATGCAGACAGCTCCTCCGCTTGACCATCATCCAAAGTGGCTGCCAGTAGTGTACACCTCTGAGCAAGAACACCTCGCTAATTGGGTGGGGTTATGCTTATCCCCCGCCATTCCGTGGCCAACTTGATTATTTTCTGCATAAAATCCACACGCAATGAAACAGTGGCTAACATCATGGCTGATTCAATTACCCCCAATGGGAGACAGATGCCCTGAAGGAGGTGAAAGAGCCAGACAGCGAAGATGAAGCAGATGCAGTGAAATTGAAGGAGCCGCTGCAAAACTTGATGGAGGTTTTGTACACGAAAGCCGTGGCTGATTTCAAGATTTTCAGTGTTTTTTTCCTCCTTCCTCTTGGATTGAAAGGGTACAGGGTACAACGATCCCAATCAATACACTGTACTAGTAATTTTGTCGTCATCTGTTTTGAGATGAGATTACCATCGACTACAGTGGACAGACAACCGTTTTTTTTCTCGGGGATGGGTGCACGAAGCCAGGTGGACTATCTGATCCTGAAACCCCAGCTGCCGATCCATCGCCGACCCTCCACCAGCTCGCGAACGCTGGGTCAGCTGAAGCGGGGGCAGATCGTCAGTGGATGGCCGCAGGAGTCCTGGCTGCTGCTGGCGGAGAAGGGGACCACACCCAAAAGCACCACGGGTGGCTGGGTCTTGGTGGATGCCAGCTGCTTGGGTCTGGGGCAACAGGCACAAGCCCAGTGGCCTGTTCCCAAGGAGCTCCGGCCCTTTTCGGAGGCCGTGGTGGTGGAATGGACCAAGTTTCCGGCCAGACACGTGGAGTACCAAGTGGAATGGGCGGATGAAAGTGAGAAGGACAAGATCACGGTGGCCAGGTCAAGGGAGACCATGACCATGGCACGAGTGCATGAATTACCTGCAGATTCTCGACTCATCTTCCGGTTGACCGCCAAGGTGTACACTGCACCACCGGAGCAGGGGGGTGAGATCTTCACAGAAGCTGTTGGGCCCTGGGAGGAAGCAGAGACTGGTGCAACCATTGAGAAACTGGAGGAAGGCAACCTTTGCTGCTTAGCTGATTGTAGGGGATTTGTGGGGGGAGAGAGGTGAATACACCTGACAAATGGCACCCAAGCCCAGTCCCTGCTCCTTTGAAGGCTTTGGGTGCATTTTTTGTGGTGTCTTCAAAGTATCTCTAACATCTTCCTTTCAGGAATTATGATGAGATGTGCACATAAACTCATCTACAAGTCAACGTAGACGATTCCACTCACAATGAATGATCTTCCTGTATGCGCACAGTATCTCACTTGCAGCAGCTTTTTCCCGCCAAGGTGTTGACCCTTTGGCAAATCTCCGTGGTCGCTGCATGGACTGCTCCTGTCATGGTTTCGTGCTGGCAGAGTATGGGGAAAGGCCGCGCACCGGGGACACCCTGGAAGAGGTTTCCTGCAGACGCTGCAGTTGCTCGTGCGTAAGGCACTTCATCATTGGAAGCTGGCCACAAACAGTGTCACTGAAGTCACTGAAGCTTTGAACCCATTCTTCTCTTAACAATCTTAACACAACTATGCACACCATAATTACGTTACCATACCGTATGCCACGGGAACACACCAAACTAAGATCGACAGCTTTCCAGCCTTTCGGGTGCGTCATGTGACCCCGCCTCAGTTGCTGGGGCTTCACTTTAAGGAGAGTTCCACTACCGCAATCCTTCGGCTGCCAGTGTGAAACGGCCACCGGTGAGTGAGGCGCCCAAGGCACTCCCAGCCCCAAAAGAAGAGGTGCGACCCATCACGTGGAAAGTGGAGGATGGTGAGGGTCACATCCAATTTGTCCTGGACAAAGTCGGTGAAGCCCATACCTTGTACGAAACCTTGGGGGTGAGTGGCGATGCTGATAAGGCCATGATCCGCTCCGCATACCGGCAGGTGTCCCTGAGCATACATCCGGACAAGGTGGGGCATTTGGAGGATTTGGATCTTCAAAAGCAGGCAGAGAATGCCTTCAAAGTTGTATCCTCAGCCTATGAGATTTTGAACGACGACAAGAAACGTGCGGAGTATGATCGAAAACTGCGTTTGACTGGGGCAACCTTCGGTAGTCGCTCTGGTGGCCGCTTCAACCTTACCAACATCGCATTCTTGAAAAAGTTCCTCAGCAAAGAAAAGGGTGGATTTGGATGGGACCTGTCGGCAAAGCCGCCTGGGGATTGGGAAGAACAAGCCCCGGGCGTTTATGTGCGTGGCAGTGGGAAACCCAAAGAGGCCGAAGAACCCTCTGAAACGTGACTCTTCAGACATCTTCAGACACATGCCAGCAGAGCTTAAAAGAACCGCCTGCAATTTCAGTGGAGTTGGTTGTGTATGTGCGTTCAGGATGACATTCATGCCACTGTGGGCGTTTGGAGTTGCAGCAATTCATGGTTACAGTATTCAGCTTGCATTGAAAACACATGAATTACGTAAAAACAGCTGCTCTGATGCAGGAGGTGTTGTGAACAAAGCAGAACCGCAGGTGGCAAGGAAGTGAGGTGCATTTAGAATTCATTTGACTGGATTCTGGCCGAGACATGTAGAACAGGCCGTTTCTCTTACAGAGTTTCTTTTAGGACCCAATAAAGTGTAGCTGTGCGCGAGGAAAGGCAGGGCTTGCTTGAACAGTGGCAAAAGAGCCAAGCCAGACAACACGGGCTTCCGGATGCGGGGTATTTCGATGAAAGATCAGGGCAAGATTGGGTCAGTGATGATGATGTTGATGGTGAAACAGTGCTAGATTGCAGCGAAGCATGGTGCCCACATCGCTTCCTTGAAAGGGCCCATGTTAAGATATGTTAAGATAGAGTGTAGTGTAATCAAGAAATTGTCAGCTGGAGGAGGCTGAACCAGGGGACTGTGAAGGTATTTGAAGTGTGGGTCCCATGACTTGTGCCACTTGTGGCAGTGCATCAGCTGGGACCTGAGGCTTCAAACACAGCAACAGCTCATGAGTGCTCTGGTCCAAGGCGGGGTGGGGACTCTGATGTGGAAGAATCATGAAGGACGCTGAGCAACAAGACCGCAACTTCTACACGCGGTAGATCGGGGGATTTTCATGGATGACATTAATTTGTATTCATTGATCTCATTTGTATTTGTGTATTAATCTTCATATTAATCTTCATCGATATTTAATATTCAGCAGTCAGATGGTAATTTCCTTCAACTAATTCCATGGTGGCACCCCGATTCCAGGTGCTGCACCCATCGGCAACCCTCAGTTTGCAGAGCCAGGAGCTGAGACACTGCTCCAACTGAGAAGGTGTTGGAGGGATCTGAAGGGTACGAATCACTCATAAGCCGTAATAGTCACTAATCATATCTCTCTGCACACACCGATATGTGTATGTATATGTGTGTATATATATACATATACATATATATAATATAATATGGAATTCCATGTATATATATATACGTATATATATATATATTCTCTCTCTCTCTCTCACTATATTCATTATATGTAATCATGATCATTCAGGGTCACTATGGTGCCTTCCACTTCAACAACAGCAACACACTGATTTACCCGCAGCTGTTGAGGATAATTTGCATAGAGAAAAAGGATCAGCTCCACGTTGAAGCTCGATGGGCCTGGCTCTACCAATTTTGCTGTCGTCTACCCTGGTGCTTTTTCTGTCCTTCCTTTTTGCGCCCAATCCGGAAATGATTCTTGGTCCTCGCTTGGGCCGCTTGGTTCATATTCGCAGGTCACAGGCGAAGTTGAAGTTTTTCATGTCTGGCGTGAGCACTGCCGAAGCTCACCCTCAGCTGGCTGCCCTAGATCATGTGGTCCAAGGGATCCAAGGGCTGAAAGACAGCCTTTCTAGCAGGGAGAGGCTTACAAAAGTCATTGACCTGGTGGATGATTATGGCTGGAATCATGGCTGGTTGATGAATGTTGGTGACGTCAAGGGGAAGATCATGGATGATGCGCTGCAGCTTCGCTTGGCGCAGGGGGACGTGAAGGTGGCGCTGGAACTGGGGACTTTCATTGGCTACAGCACCCTGCGCCTGGTGCGAACGTTGAATGACACCTCGGCCGAAATCATCACGGTGGATCCAGATATCATGGCATATGTGGCTGGGTTTCGCTGGGGGTCAGATTTTTGGCAATTTTCCAAACTTTTAAATAAACAGCTGATGAAAGTTGAACAAAGTTGACCCACAGGTTCCATTTTGAAGCCAGTTGCCAGGCCGTTTCAAGCAGCATCTATGAGCAAGCAGGGGTTCGAGATCGCATCACAATGAAGACCGACTTTTCGGCGAACGCATTTCGAAAATTGAAACTTGCCAAATCTCCGGTCGGGATCGTCCTAGAATGGTTCTGCCGGAACCTCCCATTTGAGGGTGGTTGGTTAGTTCAAGTTCCGTGGTCACCTTTTGATAGCAGACATAGACTACTTGCCCTCCTGCTAGTCCCAAGGTGTTCCAATCTGCAATGGCTTGATATACGCTTCAACTTTGAAATCTTACGCCTCTGCGTGTTTTTTGTGGTTTCCAACCAGCTGCGAGGAAAGAGGAAGGCAAACAGATTGATTTCCTGTTCATTGATCATGTGAAGCACCTCTACCTCTCAGACCTTAAACTGGCGCTAGAGCTGCAAATCCTTGCGAAAGGCTGTGTGGTGGTAGGAGACAACATTCTCTACCCTGGATCTCCGGACTACAAAGAGTACATGCTTTCGGAAGGGCGCAAACTCTTCAAGACGGAGGCGGGTGTGATAGCCACTTGTGGGCGTGACGGAGGCTATTTGTTCTTATTGATCTCTTGGGGGGTTGGGAGCGTTAAATAAAATAGAGATAGAGAGAGAGAGAGAGATATGATATGATATGATATGATGTGATGTGATGTGATGTGATGTGATATGATATGATATATATATATATATAT